>Ga0209534_10002063_pt1 | contig 20365 bp, 20 predicted proteins | sample COG_07_FD_184751 | JGI IMG/M metagenome (GOLD analysis project Ga0209534, IMG submission 184751) | Pelagic Microbial community sample from North Sea - COGITO 998_met_07 (SPAdes) (version 2) | ecosystem: Environmental > Aquatic > Marine > Neritic zone/Coastal water | place: Helgoland, sampling...
ACCCCTCCGACTATTCCTTCTTGAGGTCCAGGTTTATCACCTTTATCTGATTCAAAGGTTTCCTTAGAATTATAAATTGCTAAATGTAAGATTCCTTCTTGAGAGATATCGGTCACCTCTATTTCTACAAATGATGCATTAAGAAAAAAAGAACTTATTAGACAGAAAGAAATAATTAATTTTCTCATTATTTAATTCTTTCACAAGACTCTTGCTATTTACAAGATAAACAATGATTAGTTATGAACTATTTCTGTTCATAATTCACCTCTAAAATATAGATAAATTACACTAAATATACACAGTCATATACACAGTATAGGTATTAAACCCTTATTTAAAAGGTTTTATAAGTATGAACTGACGACTGATAAGGGTGAGGTCGGTGGTTCGAGTCCACCCAGACCCACCATTCCTTTTTTTCTTTTATACTTATTAAAATGTAATTAGGAGACCACCATGGCTAAAGGACTAGATAAGCAAAAAAATGAAAAGAAAAAAGGTAAATCTTTAAAAGAAAAAAGAGCCGAGAAAAAAGACAAAAAGAAGAAGTAGCAAGCATAAGGCTATCAACTCGAATCATATATCGATATGAAGATAGACAGCACCTCTGAGTCCAACATGCAAAAGGTAGCCCTTACCGCATTGGCTGGAACCAGTATTGAATGGTATGACTTTTTCCTCTACGGGGCTGCAGCAGCCCTAATCTTCCCAACAGCTTTTTTTGGTGAGGCTACGCCTTCTACCGCTTTAATTTTATCCTTGCTTACTTTTGCAGCGGGTTTTATTGCGCGACCGATAGGGGGAATTATTTTTGGTCATTATGGCGATAGAGTTGGCAGAAAAAAAACTCTCGTAATGGCATTAATTTTAATGGGGGTGTCATCTACCTTAATTGGCCTATTGCCAACCTATGCAATGATAGGTATCACAGCTCCAATATTACTCACCTCATTAAGATTTGCTCAAGGATTAGCTATCGGTGGTCAATGGGGAGGTGCAATGTTGTTAGTTACTGAGAGCGCTCCATCCGATCAAAGAGGATATTATGGAGCCTTTGCTCAAGCAGGCGCTCCTGTAGGAGTAATTTTGGCTAACTTAGCTTTCATCACTACAAGCGCATTGGTTTCCGAAGAATCTTTTTATGCTTGGGGCTGGCGAATTCCTTTTCTTGCCAGTGCGATCCTCATTGGGATAAGTATGTACATTCAATTAAATCTAGAAGACACAAAAGCCTTCAAAGAACTCCAAGCCTTACGAGAGAGTCAAAAAGATAATAATGAGGTAATTAGAAGATCACCAATACTTGAAGCGATTCAAAAATATCCAAAGAGAATAGCCTTAGCTGCTGGTGCTTTCCTTTCAATTCAAGTCACTTTTTATATATTAATTGCTTTCTTGCTTGCATACGGAGTAGCCAGTGTCGATATCACAAGAGATGATATGTTGGCTGCAGTTCTAATTGCCTCAGCAATAATGGTTCCAGTTCAGTTTATGTTTTCTTCATACTCCGACAGACATGGAAGAAAAGGAGTGTTCATGGCAGGAGCAATTCTTACAGGCCTTTGGGCTTTTGCAATATTTCCACTTGTAGATACTGGAAACTTTTGGTTAATAGTTCTAGCTATTACAGGAGGACTTATATTTGTTTCTATGATGTATGGCCCTCAGGCTGCATTTTTTACTGAGTTGTTTAGTACAGAAGTTAGGTATTCAGGTGCAACTTTAGGCTATCAATTTGGTGCAATTCTTGGCGGTGCATTTGCTCCAACAATTGCGGCTTTGCTGTGGAAAGACTATGGCATATTCTGGGTATCTGTTTACATAGCCCTCGCTTCATTATTAACACTGTTTTCAGTGATGGCTTTGACTGAAACTTATCAGACTGATTTAAATGATAACGGGTAAGTTTTTATGAATTTGATTATAGGGCTTCATACCCTGGGATAATTTTGGCCACGTAAACAGCCATATTAAATTCTTCATAGCACTTTGCTATGGTTTCTTGCACTGCCTTCATAGCATGGTTGTATTCACCCTGAACTACGGTGCTGGTTGGGAAGGTAGTGATTTTTAGATCTTCATAGCAATTTATTTTTTCAATAAAACCTTTTATAGGAGGAATAAAATCTTCCTTATTGGGGTACATGCTGATATCTATTGTTACGTTCATTTAAGAATTATATCTATAGCAACTTATTCTGCAATTTGAACTAGATTTTTATTTCTAGAGATCATAAGATAACTGCAACTGCAAAGGGGTGGTCACTTCACCTGAGATCTTAACCGAAACCCTTTGAACCTGATCCATACAATAATGGCGGAGGAATTGCATGAACATAATTAAAAACAGTTCGTTTGTTTTTTTAATCTCAACACTGATCTCTTTTTTTAGTACCGAAGTCTTTTCAGATCCTATTGAAGAAATAGTCGTGAAAGGCAGCTGGAGACAAACATCTGCTTCGCAAGAAGATTCCAGTATTATATTTTTAAGCTCTGATGTGATCAAAGCTCAGTCAATGAAGCACTTTGAGCAGCTATCTTTTTTAGTTCCAAATTTAAACTTTGCAGCAAGTGATTCTAGGGCGCGCTATTTTCAAATCAGAGGTATTGGAGAGAGATCTGGTTATCAAGGCACTCCTAATTCTTCTGTAGGATTTTTAATAGATGATATTGATTACTCTGGTCAAGGAGGCATTGCAACAACTTTTGATGTGGATCAAATTGAGGTTTATAGAGGGCCACAAGGATCGCGAATAGGTGCTAATGCACTGGCTGGATTGATTTATATTCAAACAAAGGATCCTACTGATACTTTTGAGGGCACCAGTGAAGTCACCATAGGGTCATATGGCACAAAGAGTGCTGGCGTAGCATTTGGAGGACCTCTAGATCAAAACCCAGATATTACTTATCGCATTGCATTAAGAAAGGATAAGGCAGATGGTTTTCGTAAAAATTTATACTTAAAAAGATCAGATACGTCTCGCAAAGAAGAAAGCACTGGTCGCTTAAAAGTTAACTGGCAGCTTGCAGAGAATACGAAGATCAAGTTTTTAGTTTCTCAGGTTGATCTTAATGATCCTGCAGATATCTGGACTATAGACGGAAGTTTAAATACTCTTTCGGATAGACCGGGCATGGATTCCCAAAAAACTAACTCGTATGGACTAAAGGTTTTTCATTCATTTGATGGTTTTGAATTGCAAAGTTATACAAGCTCAACTGATACAAATGTGATCTTTAGTTATGATGCTGATTGGGGCAACACCGATTCGCATTTTCCTTATGTGTATGATTATTTCTCTGAAACCCTTAGAGATAGAAAGTCCTTTAATCAAGAATTTCGTGCTATCTCTGATTCTGCAGACTTTAAGAAAAATAGTTTTTTTGAGTGGGTCATTGGCGCTAATTACTTAGAGCTCAAGGAATCAAACCTCAAACAAGATGATGGATTATACGGCGATCCCTCTGATCCTTATGGACCTTATGCCAGCGCCTCTTCCTCTTCCAGTAAATATAAGTCATCAAACTTTTCTGTATTTGGAAACCTAGATTATTTACTTTCTGCTTCATTAAAATTTTCTATAGGATTGCGTTGGGAGGACTGGGAAGCTGATTACTCAGACTCTCTACAAGAATCATTTAATCCCACAGACAAGATGTCCGGAGGAAAGATTTCATTAATTAAAAATATGACCAACGATACAAATATGTATGCAAGCCTAGCAAAGGGGTATAAGCAAGGTGGGTTTAATCTTGGGCTCGGACTTTATACTAATGCAACAAATAAAAATCTTGCATACGATCCTGAATTCCTAACTAATTATGAACTTGGAATAAACACAAAACTCTTGGATTCTAGAGTAACTTTTAACGGGGTGCTATTTTATTCTGATAGAGAAGATCAGCAGGTTCTCATATCCACTCAAACTGATCCCAGCGATCCCAATACTTTTTCTTTTTTAACCCAAAATGCAGCAGAGGGCGTTAACCACGGCCTAGAAATAAATATGGATATGGACATTAATCAGTCTCTATCAGCATTCGTTAATTTAGGAATATTAAAAACTGAAATTAGGAATTGGCAATCTAGGCAAGACCTTGAGGGTCGTGCGCAAGCCCATGCTCCTGAGAGAAGTTATGCACTAGGATTAAATTGGGCTCCAACTTCACATACATACCTAGCCATTGATTTCACTGGCAAAAGTAGTTTTTATTACAGTGATTCTCATAACAATAAATCTAAGTCTTATGTGCTTACTAATCTAAATCTAGGGTATGTAAAAAATAATTGGAATTATGAATTGTGGGCAAGAAATATTTTTGATGAGTACTATTCGGTGCGAGGCTTTTACTTTGGCAATGAAGCCCCAAACTTTATCGATACACTGTATGAAAGGCAGGGTGATCCGAGGCACATAGGACTTTCTATTAGATATGATTTCTAATTTTATCGTTCAAAATTGGTTAGAAATTACAGCTGTTATTTTTGCAATTTTATATCTGATATTAGCAGTCAAGCAAAACATCTTATGCTGGACAGCGGGTATTATTAGCTCTGTTTTGTATTTTTTTATCATGCAGAAAGCTGGGTTATACATGGAAGCTTACTTACAAGTTTTCTATGTAGTAATGGGTATATATGGCTGGACGCAATGGAGAGTCGGCAATGGAGGTAACCCTAGTTTCATTGTTAACACTTGGAGTAAATCTCAGCACATGATTGCTATCTTAATCATCTTAGCTCTTTCTCTTTTATCTGGGTTTCTTTTGGAAAGATACACAGATGCAGCTTTACCTTTTTTGGATGCTTTGGTTACCTGGGGAGCTGTTGTTGCAACCTATATGGTTGCAAAGAAGTTATTAGAAAACTGGATCTATTGGTTTGTGATAGACACCACTTCAATTTATTTATTTATTTCAAGAGATCTTTGGCTTACTGCGATATTGTTTATGATTTACATAATAATAATTTATTTTGGCTATCAATCCTGGAGCAAAATAAAAAATAAATTAAATGGCCCAATTCTCTGAAAAAATAAAATCTATTCCTGGTGAGTTTATTCTTGATCAAAATCTCGCCTCGGGAGCTATTTCTCAAGTATTTTTATGTACCTATAACGAAGTGCAGGCTGTTATTCGCATGGACTGCCCAAGCGCATCGATGCTATCAATTGACAGAGGAAGTGAAGTTAAAATTTTAAATAGCATAAAAAACTTAGAGTTAGCTCCTAGGATCCTGTATCAAGATGAGTCAGCTGGAATATTAATTTGGGAATTTATTCCTGGAATAAAACCCTTATTCAACTCCAGCAATAAGGACTATTGCTTAAAATCACTTGGAAGAGAACTTTCTTTGATTCATAACACTTCTATTCCAGATGATTGTTCAGATATTTTTACCCACTCCTTGGATTTATATGAATCACTATTAAACAACACTTCTGATGAGCCATTGTTCACAAAAGCTTTGAGCCTATTTAAAACATTATATTTCGATGGTACCCCCAAGGTTTTATCACACAATGATTTGAACCCAGGCAATTTACTTTGGGAAAACAAGTTTTATTTTTTAGATTGGGAGTATTCAAGCCTCAATCATCCGTGTTTTGATTTAGCATCCTTAGTTCATCACTATAGGCTTGATCCTGTTCAGATTCATGAACTATCAATTGGCTATGGAGGGGATCAAGAGCTTTTTGCAATAGAAAGATTGCAGCATTGGATAGAATTTATTCTCTATCTTGATGAGATATGGACAATTTCTGTGGATGTGATTTTAGAACAATTGCCTGATGAGTCAGATTAATTTAATTTTTTTGGCATACTGTATGAATGAAAAACATATATTTATATCTTGGGTTATTTATTTTAATAGCTTCCTGTAGTCAAGAATCTAATCTTCAAATCAATCTTGAACAAAGTGAAACATTTCTCGTGAGCAATGCAGCCAAAAATGGTGTGATCTCTCTAGAGGACGGCTTGCAGTACTCAGTCATAAAGTCAGGAGATGTTATCGAATCTCCACCAGAGCTATCTGAAACCATTACAGCTCACTTTCATGGAACCTTGATGGATGGATCGGTATTTTGGAGTTCAGTAGAGATGGGAGACCCTTTGACTATTAAGCTCTCTCAACTAATCCCAGGATGTCAAAAAGTTATTTCTAAAATGAGGGTTGGTGATTTGTGGCGTGTTTTTATTCACCCAAGTCTAGCTTACGGAGAGGAAGGCAGACCAACCATTCCGCCAAACTCAACTTTAATATTTGATATTGAGCTCATAAATATAGCAGGGTAAAAATTTATTTTGAAAAATTCACCGAGCCACTCTTATTGGAAATCAAACGTCAGAATTCTCGTTGCTTTACTGGCAGTTTGGTTTGTAGCTTCTTTTGGTTTTGGGATCCTTTGGTCAGATGCTCTTGATGAGATAAAAATTGGTGGTTTTAAACTTGGATTTTGGTTTGCTCAACAAGGCAGCATCTATATTTTTGTGCTCTTAATTTTCATCTATGTTTTGTTGATGAATAGGCTGGATAAAAAGTATCGCAAAGACATCTCAGTGAAGTCAGAAGAATAATGAGCACCCAAGAACTTACATATATTTTTGTTGGACTTTCATTTGCTCTATACATAGGGATTGCTATTTGGTCTAGAGCAAAATCCACAAGTGATTTTTATGTTGCAGGCAAAGGTGTTCATCCGATCGCAAATGGTATGGCAACAGCCGCAGACTGGATGTCGGCCGCTTCTTTTATCTCTATGGCTGGTTTGATTGCATTTATGGGCAAGGATGGGTCTGTGTATCTTATGGGTTGGACAGGAGGATACGTATTGCTGGCATTGCTGTTAGCTCCATACCTTAGAAAATTTGGTCAGTTCACAGTTCCTGATTTTATCGGCACTCGCTATTACTCAAAAGCAGCAAGATTGGTAGCAGTGATTTGTTTAATTTTTGTTTCTTTTACCTATGTAGCAGGACAGATGAGAGGAGTGGGAATTGTTTTTTCAAGATTCTTAGAGGTAGATATAAACGTAGGTGTCATAATTGGCATGGCTATTGTTTTCTTTTATGCCGTTCTAGGAGGCATGAAAGGAATTACATATACTCAAGTCGCTCAATATTGTGTATTAATTTTTGCCTATCTTGTTCCCGCAATCTTCATTTCTATCTTAATGACAGGCAACCCTGTTCCTCAACTTGGCTTTGGAGATACATTGGTTGATAGCTCTACTTATCTATTGGATAAATTAGATAAAGTTACAACTGAATTAGGGTTCTTGGCTTACACAGAAAATTCAAAAAGTACCATAGATATATTTTGCATCACTGCTGCATTAATGTTTGGGACGGCAGGGTTGCCGCATGTAATTGTAAGATTTTTTACAGTGCCATCAGTTCGTGATGCCAGAAAGTCTGCTGGGTATGCCCTAATTTTTATCGCTTTACTTTATACAACTGCTCCTGCTGTGGGAGCTTTTGCAAGGATGAATTTTATTGATTCTATTCAAGATCAAGAATACTCATCTGCTCCAGCATGGTTTAAAAACTGGGAAGGCATAGGACTCATTGCTTGGAATGATAAAAATGCTGATGGGATTATCCATTATTCAGCTGGCAATGCCTTTGAGAATACAAGACCTCAATTTATTGACGAAGAGGGAGGTTTTGGTCAAAGGCTAACAAATAATCCTAGCGACGAAGCTAATCAAAATGAGATATATATAGATAAAGATATTATGGTTTTAGCAAACCCTGAAATTGCAAAGTTACCAGGCTGGATTATTGCTCTTGTTGCCGCTGGAGGTCTAGCTGCAGCCCTTTCAACCGCTGCAGGTTTACTTCTAGTTATCTCTTCCTCCATTTCACATGATCTTTTAAAGAAGACCTTCAAACCCAATATTTCAGAAAAACAAGAATTATTTTATGCCAGATGTGCGGCGGCTGTTGCAATAATAATTGCCGGACTATTTGGTATATACCCACCTGGTTTTGTTGCACAGGTTGTTGCATTTGCATTTGGTTTAGCTGCCGCAACAATTTTTCCAGCATTGCTACTTGGTATTTTTTCTCAATCGATGAATAAAGAAGGAGCAATTGCAGGAATGTTGTCAGGACTAATTTTTACCGCCAGTTACATCATCTATTATAAATTCATAAATCCAGCCTTTGATAATAGCTCTCATTGGATCATGGGTATTTCTCCTGAGGGGGTAGGCTTTGTTGGAATGTTGATTAACTTTTCAGTGGCAACTTTAGTAGCAATATTTTTTTCTAAACCTCCGCAAAAAGTTTCCGAAATGGTGGAGATGATTAGACAGCCGTAGTTTTTTTAGAGTACATGTGACTGTATAATTAATAACTGTTAAAGACTTAGAGGTATTAAAAATTAAAATTATAGTTGTAAGTGGTGGTTTTGATCCAATTCATTCTGGTCATATCGAATACTTCAAAGCAGCTAAAAAACTTGGTGATCATCTCATTGTTGCGTTGAATAGTGATGCTTGGTTGCAAAAGAAAAAAGGCAATTTTTTTATGTCTTTTTTGGAAAGAAGAACGATAGTTTCTAACTTAATTGTTGTTGATGAAGTTATAGATTTTGAGGATGATGAGAAAGGTAGCTGTGTTTTGGCTTTAGAAAAGATTAAATTAAAATATCCTGCTGAAGAAATTATTTTTTGTAATGGCGGTGATCGCAAGTCGGATAATATTCCAGAAATGTCTGTCGATGGTGTAACTTTTTGCTTTGGCGTTGGCGGTGATAATAAAATGAATTCCTCGAGCGCTATTTTGAAAGATTGGCAATATACGAGCGATGAAAGAGTGTGGGGAAAATTCTACAACCTATTCCAAGATGACCGTATTAAAGTTAAAGAGCTTATTTTAGAGCCTGGTAAAGGCATGTCATTTCAGAGGCATCAAAAAAGAAGCGAAGTTTGGTTTGTAAGTAAAGGTGAATGTCTTGTTAAACATAGCTCAGATGATCCAGATAATATTCTAGAATCCAAACTGAGTTCTGATGATACCTTTCAAATCAAGCAGGGTAACTGGCATCAGCTAATTAATCCCTCAGATCAACCATGTCATATTATTGAGATCCAATATGGCGAATCTACCAGTGAAGATGATATAGAGAGACTCTATTTTTATGAGGGCAACTAGAGTATTTAGTTTTAATTACTCGCTAACTTTTTCTCTAGCTCTGCCACCCTTTTTTTTAATTCCGCTAACTCAGATTTCTTGACGAAACCAGACTCATTCATAAACTTTTCAAGTGCTGGCTTAAGCATCTTTTCCATACCCTTCATATCACCAGCCACCTTTAATGGATTAAACATTTTTATCTCCTGTGTAATACATATATAGGGGCTTATACAATTTTTACAATTAATAATGAGACTTCAGATACAATAAGTACTATAAATTGAGGAGATGATATGAACATTTCAAATTACTTAGATGCTATAGCCAAACCATTTCAAGGGATCGCACCTTGGATTTTAAGATTGGTCTTAGGCACTTCATTTATCTTACACGGCTATGGTAAATTTCCATTACCTCCAGAAAGAATGGTTAGAATGTTTGAGAGCGGAGGGATGCCTGCTCCTGATATCGTTGCAAGCATGGTTGCGATCGGAGAGGTTGCTGCAGGAAGTGCGGTTATTTTAGGTGGATTGCTTGGTGCGGCAGGGCATTTAGTCACCAGGTTGGGCGGCGGTGCTGTGATAGTAATTATGACAGGAGCTTTTTACTTGGCTCATTCTGATTGGTTTATTACCCCAAAGCTATTTATGAGCGAACAGATTTTTATATTTGCCTTAGGTCTTTATTTTGCTATCAAAGGAAATCATTAGATAGCCTCTTGTTTTTCTAAATAAGAATGATTATCATTATCATTCTCAAGTAGAATCTATAGCTCCTTGAGTAATATTCAAGGAGATTGTTATAGCTATCCAGTCCGTAAAAATTGCACAGCAAGCAAATTTGCCATTGCTTTTATTGCTGTTGGGAATATTTTCTGTTGGTTCAAGCGCTGTTGACATAGAGCAAATAGAATCTGTAACCATCATAGGCTCAAAAATTGCTGCGACAGAGGTCCCTGGAGCAGCATCCTTTCTCTCAAATCAAGATCTTAAAAAAACTATAGATACGGATATTCATAAAATTTTATCTTTAGTTCCGGGTATATTTTTTAGAGCAGAAGATGGTCATGGTCTGCGACCTAATATTTCTATTAGAGGCACTTCCATGGATCGATCTGCCAAGATTACTTTAATGGAAGATGGGATTTTAATTGCACCTGCTCCATATACTTCTGCAGCAGCATATTATTTTCCGACGCCAGGGCGAATGAATGCCGTGGAAGTTCTTAAAGGGCCTTCAGCTATCTCTCAGGGACCAAGCACTATAGGCGGCGCTATCAATTTAGTCAGTACGCCCATTCCAGAATTACTATCTGGAAACATTGCACAAGAATTTGGCGACAACGATATGTCAAGAACCCATGCTTTCTATGGGGGCACCACTGGTAACTTGGGGGCATTAATTGAGGTACATGAACATTCATCTGATGGGTTTGATTCGATTGCTGGAGTGGATAGAGATACAGGCTTCAATAAATCTGATCTCATGGCTAAGCTTCGTTATTCCTGGGGAGATCATGAAGTCACTTTGAAGATAATAGAAGCAGATGAGAGTTCAGAGCAAACGTATGTTGGCCTGTCTCAATTAAGCTTTCAGAATGATCCCAGAAAAAGATATGGAATGAGCCAGTATGATGAGATGGCAAATGCAGCAAATCAGAAAGCTCTGATTTACAAGGGGCGCATTGGCATGCTAGACATCATTGCAACAAGTTGGACAAATGATTATCACAGAGATTGGTTTAAAGTTGATAAGGCCAACAATCTTAAAGAGCATGGTATAGCTGATGGTATAGATAATGTTATTGCAGCTGCCAATGATGGAAATAAGGATGCGCAAGAGATTTTAGATGGCAAAAAAGCTGTTCAGGTTCAGTTGAAACATAATAATAGATACTATCGCAATGAAGGCTTACAGCTTCAAGCCTCTGCTAACTTTTCTAATCATAAAATTACATTTGGCCTAAGAGACATGAAGGACGCTGAAAGTCGATATCAATGGTATGAGTGCTTTGATCAGATATCAGCTAGCAAAAACTCAGCTTTATATGCATGCGGATCAGGATACTCTGGAGCTAACAATAGATTGAGAGAAACAGTGGCCACCTCTTTTTTTATCCAAGATACTTTAATGCTCGGCAAGTTTGCCATTACGATTGGTCAGAGATCTGAAAATTATCGTCAAGTGGAAAATAGATGGCTGGATGGTACAGCATCAAGAAATATTCAAGATAGTATCTATAGTAATAAAAAATCTAGAGGGGATTACCAGACCTCTGGCCTAGGATTTACCTACAGTGTTAATAATAATTTAAAACTTATAGCAGGTTTTCATGAAGGCATGTCACCAGTATTTAATGGCGATGCCGAGGAAGCGGATAATCTTGAGCTTGGATTTAGGTATAACAATGATCTTACTTTGCTAGAGATTATTTATTTTTCTAGCGACTATCAAAACCTAGTTGGAACCTGCTCAAATTCAAGCGGTGGAAATTGTGAAGCTGGAGCCAGCTTTAGTGGCGGTGAGGTTGATGTATCTGGGTTAGAAATTACATCTTCGTGGGTGCTTGAAGGTAATAATATTAGGTACCCTATTTCGATTGCCTTCACATCAACAAAAGCTATTTTTAACAATAGTTTCAGCAATGATGATTACTGGGGAACAGTTATGACTGGTGATAATGTTCCTTATATACCAAGTTCTGTTCTTGCTATTCAAGCAGGAGTTCTAACTGAATCTGGGTGGAGCGGATATCTTAGGTTGCTTGATCATGGAGGGGCTTGCTCTTCAGCTGCATGCGGGACCTACGAAAGAATTGGGCCTTATAGCTTTGTAGACCTTACTTTAAGAAAATCTATCAACAATGCCTTGGATTTATATGGAGTGATTGAAAATATCATGAATAATGAGGATATAGCCTCAAGAGCGCCTAAAAATGGCGCGAGATCTCAAAAGCCGCAAACATTTAAAATAGGATTTAGTTATAAGTTCTAAGCCTTTTTTTTACATAGTTGTTTATAAAACTATTTCTTGTACAATTATTTGCTTGTGTGGGGCTATAGCTCAGCTGGGAGAGCACCTGCTTTGCAAGCAGGGGGTCCGCGGTTCGATCCCGCGTAGCTCCACCATTCTTATTTGATAATCATCAAGTCTTCTGCAATTTTAATATTCCCACTGAAAGTAGTGCGAGTTTCTTCTAGAATATCTTGCTCATCTGCTCCCCAAAATAATATATGCGAAAGCACTAAAAGTTTTGGTTTTGCTCTAGCAGCAATCTCTCCAACTTCATAAGTCGAAGTATGATGACCTTTATGATAAATCTGCCAGTCCTTCGTTTTCTTTAAAAAGCCTGCTTTAGAATAGACTTCATGCACCAAGATATCTGCATCTTTAGCGTATTCTTCTAAAATTTTGGAGGGTCCGGTATCTCCTGAAAATACTATGACCTTATCTTTAGATGTAAATCTAAATCCATACGCATCTTCAAATTCTCCATGATTAACTTTAAAAGCTTCAACAGTGAGATTGTCGTCCTTGAACACAATGCCATTATCCAGCTCAGTGAAATTAAATTTATAACCAGTCCCATTAGAGGGCTGAGTTCCGTTCATTCGATAATCTATATCATCTTTATAAGCATCTAAGAGAGAAAACGCCATTCTTTCTAGGCCTGCAGGACCAAAAAGATTTAGTTTATTCTCCCTGCCCATTACCCATGGTGTTAAAAGTAAGTCGGATAGGCCGGCTGTATGGTCTGAATGAATATGAGTTAAAAAAGCATGCTCAAGCTTGATAACATTCATCCCGTCAATATTTCCACCCCAATTAGGCGATAAGGCTGCAATGCGCCTTATAACACCTGGTCCAAAGTCCACTAAATATGGAGTGTCATTAACAATTACAGCATAGGCTGAGCCACTTCTCTCAGGATTAGGGTTGGGGTTGCCAGATCCCAAGACAATGAGCTGAGTTGAGGCAAAGAGAGTTTGAGAGATCAAAAGAGAGAGTAAAAATTTATATTTCATATTGAATTAATTTTTGATTTCAAGGTTTAGAATAAAGACTTAATTTAAATCATAGTAAAACATGAAATATGAATAATTCAATATCATTAATTGGCATGGCAGGTGCTGGGAAATCATCTGTAGGCTTGGAGCTTGCTAAACAATTAAAGCTTCACTTTATCGACAGTGATGCATTGATAGAAGCTAAGTTCAATCAAACTCTTCAGAACATATTAGATAATTCTGGTTATTTGAAGTTAAGAGATATTGAAGAAGAAACTATTTTATCAATTGAACTTGATAATTCTATTCTTGCTACTGGTGGCAGTGCAGTTTATAGCGCTAGAGCTATGCAGTACCTTAAAAAGAATTCATTGGTAATATATCTTGAAGTTCCATTTGATCAAATTTTACAAAGAGTGCCTAGTTTTTTAGATAGAGGATTTGCTAAGGAAGCAAATCAAAGTATTGAAGATGCTTTTCAGGAGCGACAAGCTCTCTACGTGGAGAGCGCACATCATGTTATTTTAAATACAGATGATCTTAGTTCTTGTATCACTAAAATTCTTTCCTTGCTTTAGGTTGTAAAAAATTAAAAAATGATTCATCTATAATTTTTTATGCTTTCCAAAACGCCAATGACATTTCCATATTCTCTGTTATCAGCATATTCTGAGTTAACTCCAGCTAAATCTAGCCTTTGATTGATGCCTTCTACAACCTCTGAAAGATAGGATGTTCTTCCAATAAAGCAAGCCTTAGATGACCCAATAAGCCAAGCATTAAGATATGCAACAGTTCCAATGACCTCTCCAATCATATTGCATAAGGCAGATGATGTATTTTCCATAGTATCTGCCGCAGGATATCGAGCTTTACCAAAATTTACAGCAGTAATATCAGGAGACAAATTACCTATTGTATTTACAACATCCCCAATTAATAAATCTAGCTCCGCTCTTGACCCCTTCTTCCCAAATTCGTTAATCTCATGACCATTTGAATTCTTAAATAGAAGTGAGCCCAACCCTTCTAACATGCCTCCGCCAACTGCTATGCCTCCTAGGTGATTAAAATTATCTCCAGCAACTTGAACACAAGCAGTTCCAGTGCCAGCACTTATTACCAAAGTTGATTCTGTATTAATGTTATAAAGTATTTTTGCTCCTTGCCCAATTGCTTCAATTTCATTAATCGCAACGACGGGAATAGAGTTTATGGGACCCTGAATATTAGAAGATTTCCCTCCAGTGACGCCAATGCAGGTAATGGCTGATAAATCAATTTTATTGAGAGTGAGTAAACTCTTCACTAACTGAGCATCCAGTACTTTTTTGGGAGTTGGAGTTGAAAAGAATTGAGTTGTATTGTTATGATAAATACCAATATCGGTATTTGAAATTCCAAAATCAAAGGCTGCTAGCATAAGTACTTATATTTATTAATCTTCTTTTCTAGTTTTTAAATTTTGCTTTTCCATCTCTCTTAAGCGTTTTAAGTAGTTCTGTTGATTTTGTTTAGATTCCATATAATGATTTTGTTTGGATTGCATATACCTCATCTGATTTTTAAGATTTGTATCAGCCTCATTAGGCAGGGAAGACAGCCCTTCTAAATTACCTGCACTTATATCGCCAAGCAAGAGAATTAATAAGTCTACATTTTTTAAGGATGTATTAGATTTAGAAGTTAAATTTTGATACAGACCATTATTCTTTACTCTATTCTGCTGAATTAATTCTAACCGTTCCTTTTGAGCCAACTTATTAATACATAGATCAATATTATCGACATAGCTCATTTCTGAGCGTGAGCAAGACCTTAAGAGCCTATCAAATAAAAATTGCTTGATTGCAAAAATTTCTAATTTCTTTTCTTCAGATAAATTGGCAGTATCAAAATTATCTATATCACCGGAAGGTAATTGATATTTTTGAGAGCAACTCACAAATACCATCATCAAAATTAAGGGAAAAAAGTGCCTCATATAGATTATTGATGAGATGAGATAACTTGGTTTCTTTTAAGCAGATCTTGCATCAGATTCTTAGGATTGCTACGAGAGGCTTTTGGTTTTAATCTTGCTGGAATAAGACGTGTGGGGTAATAGTTATTTTCAATTTGTGTATCCCCAATCTCCCAATAAGGATCAATAATCGCTTGAGTAATTTTTAGCTTAGAGCGCTTTAACCATATAGCCTTGCTGGAATTTTTTCTCCATACTTCTACGGGAATTCTTATAAGTTCTTTGGTTCCATCTTCATAGGTAAGCTCTAGAGGGATAGGCATTACTAAACCACCTCTATTAGAGAATTCAAAGATATAGTACCCCTCATCTTTTTCTATGGCTTCTACCAAGGCTTTTTTCTTCCATTCCGGATCGCTATCATTTCTATCATAGAGATCTTCTAGCACTTCCTGAGAATCTTTTATCTCTCTATCTGACGGAGTAAACTCATCATACTCATCATAAATATCTAGAAGTTCCGGTCTCTCGGTAACTCGTGTTTCAATCTTTGCTGCTTCATTTCGTTCATCGTGGAGAATTAATGGCTCATTTTCAAAATCTACTCGATCTTTAGCTAGATTTACTTGAGGGTCTAAAGTATCCAAGGAAGCTAAATGAATATTATTGAGTGCTATATCCACATGGTCCGTACTAAAAAACCAGCCTCGCCAGAACCAGTCTAAGTCTACACCTGAAGCCTCTTCCATGGTTCTAAAAAAGTCATATGGCGTAGGCCTTTTGAACTTCCAGCGAACAGAATATTCTTTAAACGCCTGATCAAATAACTCTCTTCCCAGAATTGTTTCTCTAAGAACTACAAGAGCAGTAGCTGGTTTTCCATATGCATTATTGCCAAATTGCAGCAGTGACTCTGAATTAGTCATGATTGGTACTTGATAACTACTGGACATGAATTCAGTCATCCACCTTGGCTCACCTCGATCCGATCTGTAGTTAATGTCCCATTCTTGTTCTGCCAAGTATTGTAAGAAAGTATTCAGCCCCTCATCCATCCATGTCCATTGCCTTTCATCTGAATTTACAATCATTGGATAGTAGATGTGACCAACTTCATGGATTACTACACCAATCAAAAATTCTTTCTCGCTTCTAGAGTATGTTCTGGTTCCATCATCTTCTAGCTCAGTCCTTGGACCATTGAAAGTAATCATTGGATACTCCATGCCACCAACAGGACCATTAACACTTTGTGCAGTCGGATAGGGGTAATCAAAAGAATATTTTGAATACACTTTCATGGTATGCATAACAGCTTCTGTTGAGTATTTAGACCACAAGGGCTCACCTTCTTTAGGGTAAAAAGACATAGCCATGACCAACGGATTTTCTTTCGAATCTTGTTTGTAGCCAGCAGCATCCCAAATAAATTTTCTAGAGCTTGCCCAAGCAAAATCTCTTACATTTTCCGCTCTAAAAGACCAAGTTTTATAATCAGTGCTTTTTTCTAATTCATTGTCATAAGCTTCATCTGGGGTAATGACGAAGATAGGCTTTTCAGATTTTCTAGCTTGCTTCATTCTCTTTTTTTGAATTGGACTCAATACATCGTTCTCGTTTAACAAAATACCAGTCGCTGAGACAACATGATCGGATGGTACTGATATATCTACTTCAAAATCTCCAAACTCTAGCGTGAATTCTCCGTTACCAATAAATTCTTTATTGTGCCAACCCTCATAATCACTAAATACTGTAACTCTTGGATACCACTGAGCCATAAGAAAAATATCATTTCCATCTTCAAAGGTTTCATAACCGTTCCTTGCCCGGACAGCATTTTCTTCAACTAATGTATAAGCCCATTCAATATCCAGCGAAGTAGATTCACCTGGCTTTAAGGGTTGCTCTAGATTAATGCGAACATGCGTGCCAACTAGATTAGTATCAGGAGATTTATTATTAATTTTGATTGATAGTTCTTGGAATCCACCCTCAAACTTATCCATAAAATTTTGTCTTCGAAGAGTTGAAAAATCTACGCTTGAATCTCCGCCGCCCCATGGACGCGTTAAATTATTAATAGATTCCTTGGCAAAAATATTTTGATCGAGCTGTAACCATATATATTTTAAAGTTAAAGGTGAATTATTTGTGTAGGTTATTGTTTCAGAACCTTCAACACTTCGCGTATCTTCATTCAGCTTGATTTGAATTTTGTAATCTGCTCTTTGCTGCCAATACATTGGCCCAGGCTCGCCAGTAGCTGGCCTAGAAAGGTTTGGAGATGGAAAAACCTCATCCAATTGCCTGAATTTATCTTCAAAAGACCCTTTTGATTGATCTATTGCTGCGAAAGAAAGATTTATAAAACCTGCGAATATTAAAAAAAGAAAAAATTTACTTCTTATCTTCATCATCTATTACCTCAGCTTCTCCCTCAATAATTGTAGAGTGAGTTTTTTTTTGACTGCCTCGGGCTTTCCTGGATCCAAATCTATTAATTCGATCATCTCTATCAGTCTGCTTTTTTGAAGCTTTAATCTTTCCAAGATTCATAAATACGAATAAAGAAAAAATTGCTAATACGCTAAAGAAAATTGTATTCATTCTCTTCTTACCTGCTCCTCATTTTTCCCAAAAGTCTGAGAATCTCCAAATACAGCCAAATCAGAGTAATCATTAATGAAAAAGCTCCATACCATTCCATATATTTTGGGAGACCATCTTCCGCACCCTGTTCGATGAAATCAAAATCTAAAACCAAGGATAGCGAGGCAAAACAAACAATGCCTAGAGACAGACCAATGCTCATTAATGAACCATTGGTTGGCGAAAGAAGACTTATGCTACTTCCAAAAAAACTCATAATGAAACTAACCATGTAAAGGATAAAAATACCTCCAATACCTGCTGTAATCATTAGTCTGAAATTTTCTGTTGGTTTGATTAACCCACTTTTATAGCAAACTAACAAAGAGGCAAGAATACCAAAAGTAAGCCCTATGGCTTGAATGGCGATGCCATCAAACATGTTTTCGTACATTAGCGTTATGCCGCCAAGAAAAATTCCTTGTGATAATGCATATAAAGGTGCAGTAGAGCCAGCTTTTTCTTTGCTTCTAAATATCGTAACCATGGCAAGAATAAATCCTATAATTGCCGCTGGAAACATAAGAGCTGGAATATTCCAGCCAATAGCAGACCCTGCAAAGCACAAAGCTAATAAGATCCCTGTCTTATTTACCGCACCATCAAGAGTCATCCTTTCACTTAAAGGTAAACTTTCCGTATGACCTTCGAAACCTCTAGAAAATGCTGGGTTTGAGGATCTTCCAAATCTATTTATTGCTGAATGTCTTGACATCGATTATCTCCTATAAAAAGCTATTATGAATTAGATAAGGCCTGATAGACAAATTTAAAGGTTATAACTGATTAATCCAATCGGAGATAAGTTTTATTCCTTTGTCGTCAGCAAGCGCTCTTCCAGATTCTGGCATCATGATTCCTGGATCAAGAGAATCCATGCGATGGATCATGATAGATTTATTTGATTTCCCAGGAACAATAGAATATTTAAGATTCCCACTAGCTCTTCCTGCCGCCACTGGTTTTTTAAAGATACCTAAATGCTCTTTGGTTTCTTCGGTCAGATTTAAGTACAGTCCCGTGGTATCAGCAGAACCTCCTGGAATATGGCAGTGGCCACAATTAATATCCAGATAAGCTCTTGCTCTTTCATCGATGCTAACACTTTCATTTTCATAGCCTTGCATTAAATCAACATTCAGCTTGCTCTCAATCCAACCTTGAGCAGCCCAATACAATAATTGGTTCATGTCACCACTTGTATAGCCTACATTTTTATTCATGTTTCTTGCTTTTGGGCCAATTGGCGTCATTACCTGATTCACTTGATGGCATTCTTTGCACTGATTTTGATTTGGTGCCCTGTATCTAACATCAACCTTTGCTCCTACTGAGTTAATAAAAGTTGTTGGAATAGTTGCCCCTGCAACTGCTCGCTTGGCATCTGTTTGATCTTGGTTCCATACATAGCTTATTGCTTTCCATCCCTCTGAGGTATTAATAAGTAATCTTGTTTCCAGCAGTTGTGCATCCATCTCTCCTTGCGTATTTAGATACGCAAAGGTTTTAATTAGCGTAGAGCCCACAGGAAATTGAAATACCTTATCTTCTACATACGTAAGCTTTTGACCTTCTGGAACATACACAAACCTTAATTTATCCGTGTAATCAGAAAATAATGGATTTACAAGAGAGTATGGATGCACTTCTTCAGACGGCATTTGATTTTGCATGTCCTGAAAGAAACCAAACTCTGATAAATATTTTGGAGGTGCGTTAGATGATAATAATGCAGAATTTACAGACGCATTTATTGGCACCAAGAAGAACAGCACCAATAAAAAAAGGAATTGAGGCTTGTTAAAAATTTTCATCAAACTCTACTGGTGACAGAGGCTGAATTGTTCCTTCGAAGGCTTTAATGTTTAAAATTGCGGGATCAAAAAATGGTAAAAGGTATTTAATTGGATCAAGAGCTAGGATAGTTGCATCTCCATTATTGCTAATAATCATTCTTTCATTGTCAGGTTGTCCAAAAACTAATTGAGAGAATGGCACCAAGCCATCCCAAAAAATATCAGGCATGTCACCACCAGAGAGATCAAAAAGTATTTGGGCGAGCTCACCCTTGCTTGTATCTGGGTTATAGCCAGTTGGCCCAAACTCATTGCCATGAATTTGAATGGATTTTGGATGCGGATAGTACTCTTCATCATCGGTATCATTGCCATACGTAACCACTGCAATATTTACAGTGTCATTATCGCCAATAATGTTATCAAAGATTTCTACGTCCGAGTTAGCTTGAATAATAATTCCAGTGCCTCGGGGAACTTCTCCCACAATATTGCCTTCAGGTGCAAAATTATCCGTGTTGTTGCCCACTGACTTATTGTTAAAAACTCTTACGTGATGACCGCCTTGTTGCGGCAGGCTAGGAAGATCAAAAACTAGAATGCCCCCAGTATTATTTGTTGCCACATTGTTATAAACGTCAGCATAGTAGGAGTTCTCAATTTCAATTCCTGCTACATTGAATTCTGCTCGGCTATTTCGAACAATAATATTTTGTGATTGACCAACATAGATACCTGCATCTGAAGCTCCGATTGCAACACACCCATCAATCAATACATTTTTTGATTCAACGGGG
>Ga0209534_10002067_pt1 | contig 20343 bp, 14 predicted proteins | sample COG_07_FD_184751 | JGI IMG/M metagenome (GOLD analysis project Ga0209534, IMG submission 184751) | Pelagic Microbial community sample from North Sea - COGITO 998_met_07 (SPAdes) (version 2) | ecosystem: Environmental > Aquatic > Marine > Neritic zone/Coastal water | place: Helgoland, sampling...
GGATGACATCCCGTGAACGGAATACAAACTCCACTTCACGGCCCACAGGCAAATGAAATTCTCCTTTGACAATTTGATCATCCATGCCCACTTCCCAAGCACTCATCTCACCTTCGAAATTAAATTCACGGATTTCCTGAATTCGTTGCCGGTGACGTTGCAGTCGGTAAAGTTTGTCTTCCTTGGCTTCGTATGCGGCATCTGTGAGAATCGTCAACTGATCAGACTCCAACATGCCTTCGATTTCATGAATTCGGGATTCGATTACCGCCTTCAATTCTCCACCAGCATGATCCGCGTCTGCATGACCGTGGTCCTCGTGATCGGCGTGACCATGATCTTCATCCGAGTGCTCCGCATGATCTGCGTGGCCGTGATGGCCATGGCCTTCATCCAACTGCGCCATCAACGCTTCGCGCTCAGCTAGCAAATGTCCTTTTTCATAGGCAATTTCATTCTCTACCTTGATGATCTTGCCCTCAATCTCCTCTAGTGCGGACTCAATTCCATCCTCTGTCACGATGCCCAATGCATTCAAAGGGGTAATCAGGTTGTAATTGGCCAACCCAAATTCACCGTCATTTCCTGCGTAGCGCGCCGTCCAATCAAATTGCTTGGAGTACAACTCAACGCGCAGTGCGTCATCCGCTGCAGGACCCGTCATTTGGTTCCAAGTTCGAAGCCCATAGGCAATGATCACGGCAAGAACGACGGATGGAATTACCGTCCAAACCAATTCCAATTTGTTGTCGTGTGCAAAAAACCTCGCTTTCCGGTCCGCTCGGTAATAGTACTTGGCGGAAAACCAGAATAGCAGGGTATTGACAATGAAGAATACCACAAAGATGATGGCCATATTGAAGTTCATCAATTGATCTACCACCAGTCCGTGTTCAGATGCAGGAGGTGTTCCGTACGATCCATAACGCACCAACAACCAGATAAAGGACGCGTAAAAAACGACCATGAACGCCAACCAAGCGCCACCGTTCATTCGGTTGTCTGCTTCAGAAATGTCCTCTTCCCGCTTTCCTCGCAAGGAAATGGAAAGCTGGTAAACTTTGGACAACTGCACCGCAGCCACCAAACCGAGAACAACAACGAGGAGAATGAGCAATTTCATCACTTAAAAAGTTCTTGCGATCAATAGTGTAATTCCTTCGACTCTTGCAACATGGGGTGATTCTTGGGAATCAACGGGGCTTTGCTCAATGCACTCAGCGTGCGATTTAAGTAAAGACCAAGGAATCCAAGGAACAACGCCACCTCAAAAATACCGAATTCATTGTGGTCAAAAAGCGTTCCGGGTATGACAAGCAGATAAACATCCGCGAAATGCCCAATAAAGATGAGCAACCCCACTGGAACGATAAAATTCGCATTGCGCTTGGTGTCTCTCGGCAATAATGTGTAGAAAGGAACAGCGAAGTTCACGAAGAAGGTGATCAGGAAAGGCACCTGGTAATCTGAGAAAAAACGCTGGGTGTAATACGTTACCTCCTCCGGAATGTTCGCGTACCAAATGAGCAAGAACTGGCTTACCCACAAGTAGCTCCAAAGCATTGAAATAGCGAACATCCACTTGGAAATATCGTGCATGTGACTGGACGAAACCTCCTGGTAGTATCCTTTGCTTCGAAGCCAAATCAATCCCAAGTTGAGCATGATCATAAAGCTGACCCACATGCCCGAAAATAAGTACCATCCAAAAAGTGTCGAGAACCAGTGCACATCAATTGACATCACCCAATCCCAAGCTAACATGGAGCTAAAGACAGCAAAAACCACTAGGAAAACCGCACTGCGTTTAAATTGCTTGTAGTGCAAATCCAAACTCGGCTGTTCATCCTCGAGGAGCGACCACTTTCGGAACAATCGAGCGAAAATCAAGAACGTCCCGATGTATCCTAGCGTTCGCAACCAGAAGAACCATGTCACGAAGTACGGTTGCTTGCCCGCGATGATGTGATCATAATTCGGGTTGGCCACAGCACCCTCTGTCGCTTCATCCATGAACTCGGTGATGTCCCCTTCTACCACCATGTATTCGTGGTACAAGCTATTGTCCATCCAATGATATAAATGATGTGCATGGAAAAAGTGCCCCGCCGCCAAGACAACAATAATGACACCTCCGCCTATGGGAAGAAAATGCCACATGGCCTCGAAGCATCGCTTTATCAATGCAGACCAGGAAGCTTCAACTGCATAATTCAATGCGTAAAAGAATAATGCCGCCAATGAAATGGAAAACCAAAAGAATCCATTAACGAGCAAATTCGCCCACCATCGTTGGTGGTGATCCGTCCCGTCGGCCATAAATCCGCCGATGAGTGCGATCAACCCAATTCCCATTAGGATTTGGGTGATCAATTTCGTGCGTCCTTCGAATTTGAATTCCATGATCAATTATTCATAGCCATGGCATCTCCTGCTTCAGTAGACGCCGATTTCACCACATTGCCGTTCTCGTCGAATTCCGGCATTTCACCACCTTGTTGCAATACCTTGATGTATTCAATGACCAACCAACGGTCCTTTTGCGACAGCTGTGAGGCGTGTGACCCCATCAAGCCCTTACCGTAGGTCAAGGTGTGGTACATTTTCCCCTCAGGCAAGTCCTTCAGCTTATCGCTGTAACTCGGAATCCCTTGGATGTGTCCATTTCGACTCAAGGCGCCATTGCCTTTGCCTTCTTCACCATGACATTGGGTGCACATCAACGTATAAATCTCTTGTCCCGCCTCTATCTCCGCCTGGCCTATCTGGGTTAACGGAGAAGCCAAGGCCAATCCTGCAGCTTCGTACCCCTCCACTGTGTTTGGATAGGGGTAAGGCATGACAAAATCCATGGCTTCGGGATGGAAGGCGATGGTTCCAGCCACCGGTTTTCGAGCGGATTGTACCATGCGTTGAGAGCTGGCTACTTCTTCCCCAACTTGGTAAGGGTCCTGACCATAGTCAACGTACGCTTCAACCGCTGGAGAGCGGTACATGTCCGGCATGTACTCCAAACCAGAGCTGTCCGGATTGTTCACACAACCCGTCGTAGCAACCAGAACCGTTGCCACCGCTGATAAAACAATGGAATTCCGGATATTCATCATTCGTAATCTTTGATGCTCAGCTCAAACAGCTGGGTTTCTTTGATCGCCGTCTCCATCTCTGCAGCGGAGAGGGCGTTTTGCTCAGTCGTAATCTCAATGACAAACTTGTCATCCGTTGTGCGGGGATCCGGGTTTGTAGCAGGCATGCCTGGAAGTGTCCCGTTCCGCAGCAAATAGGTAATGGCCATTCCGTGCGCGCCGCACAATACCGAAAACTCAAAGGTTACCGGAATAAACGCAGGTAAATTTTCAATCAGCGAAAAGCTTGGCTTTCCGCCAATGTTCATTGGCCAGTCGGAAATCATGAAGTACCACATCCCGAGCAACGCGAGCGTTGTACCCGTCGTGGCGAACATGAATGCAACGATGCCCAATCGTGTGCGCTTGACCCCAATGATGGGGTCTATCCCGTGAACGGGGAAAGGAGAAAATACATCCTTGACCCGGATGCCTTTTGCTACCAATGCCGACGCAGCTTCCATCAGCTTGTCGTCATCGTCATACATTACATGGAATACCTTATTCATGGCTGTAAGGGTCAGTGGTTAGCTTGCTTTTTCTTAAAATTCTCTCCGCTCGACTTCAGAATCGTCTTGAGCTCATTGAGGGCCAAGACAGGGAAGAATCGAGCAAAGCCAAGGAAGAGGGTGAAGAAAATTCCCAGCGTCCCTATGAACACCCCCACATCCACACTCGTTGGGTGAAATTCTCCCCAACTCGATGGGTCATAATCTCGGTGAACCGACGTGACAATGATAACGTAGCGCTCAAACCACATGCCGATGTTCACGACAATGGACAACACAAACGTGGCAATTAAACTTCGTCGAATCTTCTTAAACCAAAAGAGTTGTGGGCTGATTACGTTGCACGTCATCATAATCCAGTAGGCCCAGCTGTAGGGTCCGCTGAAACGGTTGATGAAAGCATAGCTTTCGTACTCTACGCCCGAGTACCAAGAAATGAACAGCTCGGTCAAGTACGCGACTCCAACGATTGAGCCCGTGACGATGATGACAATGTTCATGTACTCCACGTGCTTCACATGGATGTAATTTTCCAATTTCATCCCCTTTCGCATAATGAGCAAAAGCGTCTGCACCATGGCGAAGCCAGAGAATACAGCGCCAGAAACAAAGTATGGAGGGAAGATCGTAGTATGCCATCCCGGTACGATTGACGTGGCAAAGTCCATCGATACAATGGAGTGAACTGAGAAAACCAATGGCGTAGCGATACCCGCTAACACCAACGACACCTCCTCAAAGCGATTCCAATGCTTCGCGCGACCACTCCACCCGAAGCTCAAGAGACCATAGATCTTCTTGGACAAGGGCTTCGTCATTCGATCTCGGATGGTCGCAAAATCAGGGATGAGGCCGATGTACCAAAACACCAAAGACACAGAGAAATATGTCGAAATGGCAAATACGTCCCACAGCAAGGGGCTGTTGAAGTTGACCCACAACGAACCAAATTGGTTCGGAAGAGGCAAAACCCAGTAGCTGACCCAAATCCTTCCCATGTGAATACCGGGGAAGATGGCCGCCATGATTACCGCGAAGATGGTCATGGCCTCCGCAGAGCGATTAATCGCCATGCGCCACTTTTGACGGAACAACAGCAAAACCGCCGAAATCAATGTTCCAGCGTGACCAATACCGACCCACCAAACGAAATTGGTGATGTCCCAGGCCCAGCCAACCGTTTTGTTCAATCCCCACACTCCAATGCCCGTGCCTAGCAGGTACAGAATACTTCCAACACCATAAACGGCGACGATGCTGGAGATGGTTATCATGATTTTCCAACCGATGGGTGCTGGACCCTCGATCGGGCCAACGACATCATCGGTGATGTCTTTGTATGACTTGTCCCCTAAGATCAGAGGTTCCCGAATGGCAGCTTCCTTTTGCATGGTCCTATCAGGCTTGGGTTGGTTCTACATTGCGCACCTTCGTCATGTAGAAGATGTTGGGCTTCACACCCACTTCTTCCAATGCATGGTATGCACGGTTATTTTCTGACGTCAAGCGCGCCGAAGATTTTGTGTCATTCAAGTCGCCAAACGTGATCGCATGCGTCGGGCAAGCCTCTGCACATGCCGTCACGACGCTTCCATCAACCAGCGGCGCTCCCACTTTTTTAGCTTCCAATTTACCCGCTTGCAAGCGCTGTACACACATGCTGCACTTCTCCATAACGCCACGACTTCGCACCGTAACATCTGGGTTCAGCACCATCCGCATCAGGCTGTCTTGGGCAGGGTTGAAGTTTGCAAATTTCTTGTAGCCCGGGTAATTAAACCAATTGAACCTCCGAACCTTGTAGGGGCAGTTGTTCGCGCAGTACCGTGTGCCGATGCACCGGTTGTACGTCATTTGGTTCAGTCCTTCATTGGAGTGCGTTGTTGCAGCTACTGGACAAACCGTCTCACATGGTGCGTGGTTGCAATGCTGGCACATCATTGGCATGTGCACCGTTTGTGGATTGCCCGAAGGATCTTCCATCTTACGGTAAGTCCCAATGACGCTTTCACCCTCCTCTTCTCCGCGCTCCAAGCTGTAATCCGATGCAAAGAATCGATCGATTCTCATCCAGTGCATATCCCGGTGCCGTCGCACTTCGTCCTTTCCAACTACCGGCACATTGTTCTCGATGTGGCAGGCCGTTACGCACGCACTGCATCCTGTACAGGTGGTCAAGTCAATCGCCATTCCCCACCGATGTCCTACGTTTTCAACCGCATGTTCGTGCCAGAGATCAAAAGCTTCTGCAGGCTTAGCGTCTTGCGCATTGATAATGCCGTCTCCGTTGACATCTTCGTGCACCGCCAACTTGATAACCTTGTTCCAAGATGCTTCCCCCTTATCTGCATTGCGTTCAGCGAAAAAGCTCGTGAAATCCGTTTCCTTCACAATGCTGTCACGCCCCATGAAGGTGTTTTGAATTTGCGTGCACGCAAGGGCATATTCACCGCCCGTTGATTCCACTTGAACGTCAAACTGATGCGTGTGGCTCATGCCTTGGGAAACGTTCATCCAAGGATGGACGTTTTTCCCAACTGGCACCATTTGACCTTCACTGTCCGTGAGGAATGACCCGTTTTCGCCCGTTTGGAAAGCAGCCTTGCCGATGGTCTCACCGTTCGCTCCGCGACCATAACCTAAGGCAATTCCAATTGTTCCTGGCGCTTGTCCCGGCATCGGGAAGACAGGCAGCTCCAAAGAAGCGCCGTTCAGCGTGACCTTGACCACGCTTGCCGGTTTTTCTTGACCAATAAAACCATTCAGTCCCATCGCGTCCACATCCGCGTGGGACATGGTCACATAATTGTCCCAAGTTACCTTGGTCAATGGGTCTGGCGTTTCTTGCAACATTGGATTGGCGGCGTGCTGCCCCGCTCCCATCGTTGTCTTCTGGTACAGCGCCAACTCGAATGTTCCGCCAACTTGGCTGTTCAACCTGCCTACCGCATCAGCCACACCTTCAGAACGGTATGCTGGGGTTTCAGGTACTTGTTCGTTCCAGCCTAAGAAGCCATTGTGCACCGATTTATTCCAATCAGCATTCGTGTACATCGCTTCTGACGTATAATCGGAAGCATGTGTTTGACGAACGAATGTATACCAATCCACTGCATTGCCTGTCCATGTCAACAAACTCTCGCCCCAGCCACGCGAAGCATGCAAGGGTGAAATTGTTGGTTGAACAAGGTCGATGCGGTAGCGATCAATCGCCAGGTCTCCCCATGATTCAAGCCAATGATGGGTTGGCGCAATGATTGAGCAACGTGAAGCTGTTTCGTCGTTGAACATGGACGTGCTGACTGTGGTATTCACCTTGGCCAGGGCGGCCACAAATTTGTCAGCATCTGGCGCGTCGTATGCGGGGTTGCAATCGGCGATGATCAGCATTTCGATGCCACCGTTTTGCATATCCGCCGTCAATGATTGCACAGCCCCAGCGCTTCCTTTAAATAAGTCAGTTCCATCGTATGTCACGGTTGTGCCAACGCTTCCCAATGCACTGTTGATGGCATTTACAACGCGTTGCACATCCAATTCATTGGACCCTGCTAAGACCAGCCCTTTTGATCCTGCCTTTTTCAAATCTTGTGCTGCACTTGCTACCGCAGCTTGCACTGCTTCGGGCAAGGAACTGGAACCGCCTTGGCCGGTAATCGCCTGGAGGAGCGCCGTCGCCACTTTCCCTTGCTCAGAAGGCTTCACCATGGTCCGGTAATCGGAATTAGATCCCGTCAAGCTCATATTGGTCTCGAAAGCGTGCATGCGGGACATGCTGCCATTCTCTGGCTTTCTGTTCTTGGCCCAATTTTCAGCGTAGTATACCGAGTCTCCGAAAGTTCCTAGGAAATCCGCTCCAATGGTCACAATCGCAGTAGCCGCGTCGAACTTGAATGACGGGAATGTTGCAACTCCGAAATTCATCTCTGATGCCTTGACAAAGGCGCTGTAGTCTATCGCGTCATATTGAACGTGTTCCAACCCTGTAGTCGCAATTGCGCGCTTGAGCGAAGGACTCAAAACCGTATTGGTCAACAACACCTTTCGGCCTTCTTTGGCCATAGCAGTCGATACGCGTTGGTCAACAGTTGCCCAATCGCTGTCTGCACCATCTACTTGAGGAGCGGTCAAACGCGCACTATCATACAAGGATAAAACGGATGCATTCACCCGCGCATTGACACGGCCTACACCTGTTTGCGCATTGGACTTTACGAAAATCGGGCGTCCCTCGCGGGTCTTCACCAAGACATTGACGTAATCCTGGCCATCATAGTAGGTGCTGGCGTAGTGATTCGCAACGCCCGGAGTGATTTCCTCTGGCTTGTTGGTGTAAGGGATGCTCTTAATTACAGGAGTCTCACATGCCACCAAGGTGGCCGCCGTGAGGCTGAACCCCATAAATTTCAAAAAGTCTCGTCGACCGGTGTGCGTCGACTCCAGTCGATCGTCGGTCAAAAACTCGTCGACCGACTGCGCTCCAGGAAACTCTTGTTCCTGAATCGTCTTGAATGCTTCTGTTTCCTGAAGCTCGTCCAGTCCGGACCAATAACGCTTTGTATTTGCCATGAGGCTATTGCGATAAGGGGTTCGCGATTATTTGCTGTTAATAATGACACTTGGCGCATTCCCATCCGCCGAGTTCCTTTACAGTGATTTTATCATCCTCCATGTACATCCGGAGCTCCTCGTTTCCACGAAGATGATCCTTGAGTCGGTGGTGAATTTCTTCGTAATAACCGCTGCTTGCCAAATCAATTTCGGCTTTGTTGTGGCATTCGATGCACCAGCCCATTGTGAGCGTCGGCTTCGAAAGCTCAATCAATCCGGGGTACTTGTCTACCAATTGGTTAATGTCCTCAACCTTCGCTACTCGGCCTACCGTGTAAGTCTCTACATCACCGTGGCAATTCTGACATTGCAGACCACCGACGACGACGTGCTGCTGGTGACTAAAGAATACGTGGTCAGGTAAGTTATGTACTTTGTTCCATCGGATTGGATCACCGTCATACGTGTCCTGTGGCGAGGCATATCCATTCTTCCCCTCCCCATCAACATACGTGCCGGATGTCGCGTCAAAACCAATGGCTTCGTAAATTTTCCCGATTTCTGTTTCTCCATAGCGGCGGCCCTTCTTGACCGCTTTGTGGCAATTCATGCACACATTCGTCGATGGGATTCCGGCATGCTTGGACTCATAAGCACTGTGATGACAGTATTTACAATCCACTTCATTCTCACAAACGTGCACACTGTGGATGAACTGGATGGGCTGATTCGGCTTGTAACCTTCCACCACCCCAACGCGCATCAAACCCTGATACCCTAAAACCGCACCATACGCAACAATAAATACGCCAATCAAGGAAACCGCGACGCGATTCTCCCAGGCCCACATTTTGACTCGCTGTCCGTAGGGCAAATCCTCTAGAAGAGCTCCCCCATCCTTTTCTCGGCTTGCATTGGTCAAGGAACGATTCACTCCTGCCGCTGCCATGGCAATGATCAAGAACAACACCAGCAGCATCACAAACCATACACCGCTATCATTGTTCGCCTCCTCTATGGGCAACTCATCGACGGTAATGCAATCAGAACCCGAATCCGCGACAGGGGCCGCATCAGGTGGATTTTGAACATAAGCCATGATGTTTTTTACGTCCTCCGCCGAGACTGCCTGAGCGGTCATCCATCCGTACGTTGGGACATAACGGCTTACAAGAGATTTAATGTAACTGTCACCAGATTCCGCTGCTCCCTGTGGATTTTGAATCCATTGAACCAACAACTCCTCACTTGCGCCCCAGCGGTCCGCAATGCCCGCCAATCCCGGTGCGGCCAACACTTCATTTGTCACTTTGTGACAGGATGCACAGTTCGCATTGAACAATGCTTGACCCTCCTCAATGTTACCATCATCCCAAATGCCCGCAGTTCCTTGCACTGCAAATAAAACGAGGCATGCGGTCAAAAAGGATTTAGTGGCCTTGAAACCCAAATCAGCTATCATGGAATTTGCTTTTCGCATTACGGGAAAAATCACGCTTTTCGCGCGCAAAATTAAGCATAGAAGGCCAATAAATAAGGAAGAAACCAGCCAATTTCCCTATTCCTTGTTCATGAATATATATCTTAATTCGTATCTCGTTGATTTTGTGATGAATCCGATTCATCGTTTTACCGTTCGAAATTTTACTTTTTTCTTACAATCCACTCCCCTTCATGGACCGCATCGAATTAAATTCGCACGAATCGAAATCCTTTTGAACCTCCTAAAGCACCCATCCGTGAGGCCACTTTTGGTTTTAACTTTGCTTAGTCTTTGCAGCTCATTCGGTGCATTGCATGGGCAAGAGAGCGCGCCTTGGTGGAAGTCTCTTTTCCGAGGAACCCAGCAACGAGAGTCGCCAGATCGTCAGCTTGATCAAACGCCCGAATCGGAATCGACTGCACCCTTCGAAAATACCGCTCCTGCCCTGCCGGATTCTGCTCCCATGCCAAACAATCAAAGCAGTGAAGACGCTAATCGGGAACAAGAAGTTCGTCCCCAAGGCTCCGTAACGTTTCAATGGGACTCCCGTGTGGATGAATTGGAGCTCGCCTGGAAGACTGCGGCACACCCTTTAAGCGGATTCCGCATTCAAATTTTCTCAGGCAGCCTTCAACAGGCGCGAGAAGTGCGTTCCACTATTCGTCGAAATGCGCCCAAGATTCCCGTGTATCTGTCAGCGCTGCCGCCGAATTACCGGGTAGCAATCGGAGATTACCGCTCGAAATGGGATGCTCAAAAAGACCGAGATGATTGGCTCGAGGAGTACCCTATGTCCATCGTAGTGCCGATGGAAATCAACCTCCCCGACCTCAAAAAGCAAGAAGATTAATCTTCTAATGTTTGTTTGACTTCGACTTGTTCATAGGCCTCGATGACGTCTCCAACTTTGATGTCGTTGAAACGATCCACATTCAGACCGCACTCGAATCCTTTTGCTACTTCTTTCACATCATCCTTAAAGCGCTTGAGTGATCCCAAGGTGCCGGTGTAAGCCACCACACCTTCTCGAATCACGCGCACTTTGTTGTTTCGCTTGATCTTCCCATCCAAAACGAAGCAACCGGCAATGGTGCCCACCTTTGAAATCTTGAAGGTTTCCCTGATTTCCGCAGAGCCCACCACGTTTTCTTCGATTTTGGCCGAGAGGAGTCCCTCCATCGCATCCTTCATTTCCTCGATGGCCTTATAAATGACCGAGTACAGCTTGATCTGCACGGATTCTTTTTCTGCCAATCGACGCGCCGCAGCACTTGGTCGCACTTGGAAACCGATGATGATTGCTGACGAGGCCGATGCCAAAAGAATGTCCGATTCAGAGACCTGTCCCACCGCTTTGTGGATGATGTTGACCTGAACTTTTTCGGTTGAAAGCTTTTGCAAAGAATCGCTCAGCGCCTCGATGGATCCATCCACGTCTCCCTTCACAATCAAATTCAATTCCTTGAATTCTCCTACCGCAATTCGCCGTCCCAACTCCTCCAATGTCACCGAGCGCTGCGACCGAACGCCTTGTTCCCTTTGCAGCTGCTGCCGCTTAATCGCAATATTCCGTGCTTCACGTTCATCATCAAAAACATGGAATTTATCTCCTGCATTGGGAGCGCCATCAAAGCCCAAGATCGAGACAGGAACGGAAGGAGCCGCTTCTTCAACTCGGGTTCCCCGCTCATTGAACATCGCTTTGACCTTGCCAGAATATTGACCAGCCAAAACCGCATCACCAACGCGCAATGTCCCGCCTTCAACCAAGAGGTTCGTGACGTATCCGCGACCTTTGTCCAGCGAGCTCTCCACAACCGTACCGATAGCACGTTTGTCTGCGTTCGCCTTCAAATCCAACATCTCTGCCTCAAGTAACACCTTCTCGAGCAATGGCTCAATGTTGGTGCCTTCCTTCGCTGAAATTTCTTGACTCTGAAATTTCCCTCCCCATTCTTCTACTAAAACATTCATTTCAGAAAGCTCCTGGCGGATTTTATCCGCATTCGCTTCTGGTCGATCTATCTTATTCAAGGCGATGACCATAGGAATTCCTGCAGCCTGCGCGTGGTTGATTGCTTCCTTGGTCTGTGGCATGACAGCGTCATCTGCTGCAACAACGATAATCGCTATATCGGTCACCTGTGCACCCCGCGCACGCATGGCCGTAAAGGCCTCGTGCCCCGGTGTATCCAGGAAAGTCATCTGCCCGCCTTGAGGCAAGGTCACGTGATACGCACCAATGTGTTGAGTAATGCCCCCAGACTCTCCGGCGATAACATTCGCTTTTCGAATGAAATCGAGCAACGATGTTTTTCCATGGTCAACGTGACCCATGACGGTAACAATAGGTGGACGATTCGTCAAATCCTCCTCGCTATCCTCTTCAACATCAATGGCTTCTTGAACATCCGCACTGACAAAGTTGGCCTCATAACCAAATTCCTCTGAAATGATGGTGATGGTCTCTGAGTCCAGCCGTTGATTGATCGAGACCATGATGCCCAATGTCATGCAAGCCGAAATCACCTCGTTTACATTGGCATTCATCATATTGGCCAATTCTGCCACCGTCACAAACTCAGTCAACTGCAGTGTCTTAGACTCCTCCTCTTGACGCGCCAATTCCTGCTCTTGTCGCTCTGCAACGGCACTTCGCTTTGCACGGCGCAACTTTGCTGAGTTTGACTTTTTTCCCCCACTTAACCGCGCGAGTGTATCCTTAATTTCTTTTTGGATGTCCGCCTGACTGACCTCTTTCTTGACGTCCGTTCGACGTCCGCGACCCCGAGTATCCGCTCTACCTGGTGCAGTGCGAGCAGTTTTCTCGACATCCACCTTGGTGATTCTCTTTCGCTTCTTCTTATCCTCGCTTTTGGAAGCCGGTGTGCGCTTTTTTTCTACCGGCAGAACAATTTTCCCAACCACCGTTGGACCCGATAGCTTCTCAATCTTCGTCTCGTGCTTTTCTGACACCTTTGGGGCATCAACCTGTTTCTCTTCCGCTTTGGATTTGGCAATCGCCTCAGCTTCTGCCTTTGCCGTTGCTTGCGAGGCCGATTCCTTTTTGGTTATCTCCGCTGACTTCTTGGCGAGCATTTCCTTTTCAGCCAATTTCTCTGCCTTCGTTTTCGGTTTTCGCTTTTTTGCAAGTGCGTCCAAGTCGACCGTTCCTAATACCTTGACCGGGCTCTCTGCCTTTGCCGCGGTCTTTGCTTCTGCTTTCGGCTCAGCTTTCGGTTCCTCAACAGGAGCCGATGGCTTAGGGGTCTCAGCGGGTTCCGGCGCTTCTACCGCCTTTGGTTCAGCCTTTGGTGCGGGGTCTGCAACTTTCGGCACCTCTGGCTCGATTCGATCCACGACCGGCTGCTGTTGGCTCTTCTGAAAAACGGAAAGATCAATTTCCGGCTCTTCGGCTTCCTTGACCTCAGGGCTCCTGCGCGCTGACGCCAGGGTTACGCTTTCACGCTCCGTAACTGCTCGGTTCGCCGAGCTCACCGCTTTTTCTTTCGCCGCCTTCTCATCCTGAAAATTCGCACGGATGAGTCCGTACGCGTCCGCGTCTATCTTGGTCGTGGGCTTGGCGTCCACCTCCATGCCTTTGCTACCCAAAAAATCAACGATCGTTTGGATTCCCAAATTGAATTCGCGGGCAATTTTATTCAGTCGTACGGGTTTGTTAGCGTCGGCCATTGGCAATCTTGGGCGTTATAAGTGCGAATTTAAAGGGGAAACGTATGATTCGGGAAGGAATTAAGACAATTCGTCTTTCAAGATTTTCAGGACCTCTCGGATTGTCTCCAATTCCAAGTCGGTTCGATTCACTAAGAAATCCTCATCGCGGTTCAAGACAGACCGTGCCGTCTCCAATCCGATTTTGGTGAATTCATCCAGAATCCAAGCATCGATTTCGTCCTTGAACTCTGTCAATTCAACGTCATCCACTGCATCCTCTTCATCCCGGTAAACGTCGATTTCGTAATTGGTCAGCAAACCCGCCAATTTGATGTTGTTCCCCCCTTTTCCGATGGCCAAACTCACTTGATCAGACTTCAAGTAAACCTTCGCTTCTCTGGTTTCTTGATTGAGTTCGATGGAGGTTATTTTGGCAGGGCTCAGTGCACGTGTCACCAACAGTTGCTCGTTCTCAGTGAAGTTGATAACGTCGATGTTTTCGTTTTTCAATTCCCGCACAATGCTATGGATTCGGGAGCCCTTCATACCGACACACGCGCCGACAGGGTCTACACGCTCGTCGTAAGATTCCACGGCCACTTTGGCCCGCTCACCCGGTGCACGAACCACGCGCTTGATGGTGATGAGACCGTCAAAGATCTCGGGCACCTCCTGCTCAAACAACCGCTCTAAAAACTCCGGTGCTGTACGCGACAAGACAATCCGAGGGTTGTTATTCTTCATCTCAACAGCTGAAACCACCGCTCGGATGGAATCCCCTTTTTTGAAGAAGTCGCCCGGGATTTGGTTCTCTCGAGGCATCACCACTTCATTGTCCTCATCGTCCACCAATAAAATCTCCCGCTTCCAAATTTGGTAGACTTCAGCCGAAACTACTTCACCCACGCGCTCCTTGTACTTCTGATAAATGGCATCCTTCTCGAGATCCATGATTCGGCCTGCCAAATTTTGGCGCAGCGACAAAACATTTCGTCGACCAAAGGATTCCAACTTGATTTCTTCTGAAACCTCTTCCCCTTCCTCAAAGTCATCCTCAATTTTCAAGGCTTCAGATAAGGCAATCTCTTGATTTTCATCTTCTACAGCATCATCCGCAACGATGCTGCGGTTGCGCCAAATCTCCAAATCACCTTTGTCCGGGTTGATAATGATATCGAAGTTGGAGTCGTCTCCGTACTTCTTAAGAATCATGGCGCGGAAAACGTCTTCCAATATGCCCATCATCACCTCGCGGTCGATGTTTTTAAACTCCTTGAATTCTTTGAAAGAATCCACCAAATTCAGCTGTGTCATGGCTTGGTTATTTGCAGCTCTCGGTTATTGATTGTTCTATTTCAGTTTCCCTTGAATGAAACCTGAACCTTGGTCCAGTCCAAATCACTCAACGGATAAGTCTGTTCTTCTTCTACCCATTCCTTCGCCTTGCGCCCCTCAATGCGGCGCTTTTCACGAATGACAATGGTCACGGATTCTTCTGAGGCCTTCGTCAACTTCCCCTCCACCTTGCCCGCATCGGTTAACTTCAGTTGCACATTGCGGCCGATGTTTTTGACATACTGGCGATGCAGTTTGAGCGGCTGGTCGAGCCCAGGAGAACTCACATCCAGTGAGAAGTCTTCCTCGTCCCGATCGAGAAGAGAGGTCAAATGACGGCTCAACGCCATGCATTTTTCAATGCTCGTGCCTTCATCATCGTCCAGTAAAACCGAAATCACATTCCCCTCACGCACGCGCACGTCCACGAGAAAACCCGAACCCTCCTCGAGGAAAGGCTTGGCCAAAGTTTGGATGTGTGATGCGCTGATCATGGTGAGAAAGTAGGTAAAAAAAAGAGGGGTGGAGGCCCCTCTTCTGTTTCGCTCTTCTTATTGTCGCCGCAAAGATAGGTGAATCCGAATGAACTTCCACCAATAAAATCCGGTTCTACATGTAACTTCGTGAGCCATGTCGTACGTGCAGCAAATGATTGAGGAAGGGGAGCACCAAACCCAGGATTTCAAAATGCGCATCGATGATGCGTCAAAAATCGCTCGGACCTTGGTGGCCTTTGCGAACTCCGATGGTGGACGACTGCTGGTGGGTGTGAAGGACAATGGCGCCATAACCGGAATCAATGCGGAAGAGGAATACCACATGATTGACATGGCTTGCCAATCGCATTGCAAGCCCCCCATCGCTTTTGATGTGCAGGTCTGGAAAGCGGAAGGTCGATCTGTTTTGGAAGTGCAAGTCCCTCGTTCAGCGAGCAGGCCCCATTTCTGCGAAGACGAATCGGGTCAATGGCGAGCCTATCTAAGACAGAGCGACCGCATCCACAAGGCAAGCCCTGTGCAAGTGAAGGTCTGGCAGTATGAAATGCGGATGGACCGTGCGGAGTTTCGGTATGACCAATTCATTGGAAAGCTGTTCAATGCCTGGCGGGATGGAAGGCAGTTGGCCTTTCGTCAAGTGGTTCGAATGGCGCGGCTCTCTTTCGAAGATACCGAAGATCTATTGTGCTTGCTCGTGGTCTGGGGCATTGTGCGTTGGGAACGAGGCCCGCGTGGTTTGCTCTATGGTCTTTCCGATGCCTCGGCCTTGGATGAATTGGAAACCCAAGGAGCTGAGCGTTTTCGTTATAAAAATTATTCTTGAGCCTTCACAATATTCCGAACTTAGCCACGTAAGCAAAGCACGCCTATGGAACTTCCCGTTACCCATCTTCATCCGGTAAATTTTCTGCAAGGGAATGCCATGCTCCGTGGCTTGGTGCTTTTTGCGTGTATCGGGAGTGCAGTGCTTCAGCTCAAAGCCCAGCAACTCATCGCATCGGAGGAAGTGCAAGAAAACCGGCCTGTGGGAACATGGACAGACTACCTGCCATATTATCAAACAGAGGAGCTGGTTCATTGCACCTCCGCAGCAGACAGCGGCTTTTGGGCTGTTCGGACAGAACATGCCTTGTTTAAAGTGGAAGAATGGCAAAACACCGTGGAGCGCATCTCCACTGTTCATGGGCTTAGTGGAAGCCAGCCGACTGCACTGGCGTGGGATGCCAAAGGAGAAATGCTCATCGTAGGTCATGCAAGTGGCATCATCGATTTTTTCTCCAATACCGGCGATTGGCTTTACACGTTGAATGATATCGCTGAAAGCAACCTCATCGGGGACAAGTCCATCGTGTCATTGAACTGGCTGGAAAGCATTGATCCGGATCTGATTTATGTTACCACCGGTTTTGGTGTGGTGATCGTAAACCTGCGAGAGTTGGATATCCGGGACACCTGGTACCTGGAGGGCCAACAGTCCTTGCGCAAGTGCCTTGGGCTTGCGGAGCATGAGGGAAAGTTTGTCGTTTGGACTGACGCGGGTGTCTTTGAGGCCGATGTGCAGCATCCATTTCTTAGTTCTCCAGATGCCTGGAGTCGATGGGAGGATATCCCTCTCGAGTCGGGCTACTACGCGCACCTTGTTTTTGCCCCCGACAATGCGATTTTGCTTCACATGAAGACCGGCGACTCGAACGCCCCAGATGACTTATGGCTAAAAATGGAGGGCATATGGCAGCCCTTCCAGGCCTCCGAGAGCGCTCAAATTCTCGATATCGAAGCAGATGCCATTGGATCCAACCCGGAGGATTGGCGCATTGCCATTGCCGATCACCAATCCATTCGCATTTTTGATCACACGTGGGAAGAAGTCCAATTGGATTATGCCGCTGACGGGGTGCCTTTGCGGGTCAGGGACATGGCATTTAGCCACCGGACTGAGGTTTTCGGCAATGTCATGCAGATGAGCTTCCAAGATGTTTTCATTGCCAATTTCGAGCAAGGCCTTTTGAAAATGGACATCACAGGAGATGAGCAGGATGCACATTGGACCCCCGAAGGTCCACCGGTTGCGCTGGTGCGCGATGTTGATGCCTGGAATGATCAAATCTGGGTGGCGTCGGGTGGCATCGATGAAACGTGGACGGGCATGTACCATAAGCACGGGTTTTATGGAATGAGCGGGGTACGTTGGAATTGGATTCCGAATGAGGACGGGGAAAATGACCTCTTAGGCATCAATGATCCAATGGTGGTTTCCATTGATCCATTGAACCCGTATCATGTGTTTTTTGGGTCGTGGGAAGAAGGGCTCATTGAAGTTCAAAATGAGGCATCCCCAGAGACGGGGCCACCAGCTATTGTTGCCATTCACAATGAAACGAATAGCACTTTGCAGCTGGGTGATTTTGGCGGTTCACCTCGCTGCGGCATTGGCGGATTGGATTTCGATGATGCTGGGAACTTGTGGATTTCCAATGCGCATGCTGAAGATCCGCTCCATGTGAGGCTCGCTGACGGAACCTTCCATTCCATGCCGCTCGGAAATGCCCTGGGAAATGAGCGGTGGCTAGGCGACGTCTTGGCAGCGCGCAATGGCTATGTTTGGTGTGTCTTGCCACGTGGTTATGGCTTACTGGTCTATGACACGAACAATACGCCCGCCGAAACAGGGGATGACGATTGGCGAATTCTGACCACCAGCGAATCGAAAGGCGGGCTTCCATCCGATGACATCTACTCCATCGAAGAGGATTTGGATGGCGAAATCTGGATTGGAACCTCGGCCGGACCGTGTGTGATCTATCTGCCCTCCGTCGTTTTTGACGATGCGAACGAAAACCCTGTTGCATCCCAAATTCTCATTGAACAAGACGGCAATTATCAATTGCTCCTCGAAACCGAGGTCATCGAGAGCATCTGCATCGACGGTGGCAACCGCAAATGGCTTGGCACCCAAAACTCCGGTGCTTATTTGCTGAGCGCAGATGGAATTGATCAAGTCGCTCATTTCACCGAACGGAATAGTCCGCTGCTTAGCAATCAAATCACCGACATCGCAATCAATCACCGCAACGGAGAAGTCCTGATTGGCACACAGCGTGGGCTCATGGGATGGCGAAGTGATGCCAATAATTTCCAATCGGAAATCACAGACTTACGTATTTATCCCAATCCTGTTCGATCCGATTTTGAAGGTTGGGTCACCCTCGAAGGACTAGCTTATGAGTCGACCATTCACGTTACAACCCTATCGGGCCGTGCCGTAGCTGAATTACAATCAGAGGGAGGAAGAGCCGTCTGGGATACCCGTGATTTTAATGGAGAGCTTGTGCCCTATGGAGTGTACTTATTTTTCGCAACAGATCCGAGCGGCAGTTCTGCGGGTGTGGCCAAGCTCGCTGTTACGCGCTAAATCTCGCCTCCAGCTTACGACCCTATGAAAGGTCGGTAGGGTTACAAATCCAAACGCCGCTTTGCATTCTATCGGACTGTATGACCAATCGCTGTCGCGTGTTGCTGAAATTGGCAAGATGAAATGTGCCAACCGCGGGGCCAAATCACGCTCGGGGTGGGAGTATGACCCGTTGGTCCACCGAGGCATCCTGGCACTGCAAGTTGAACGATTACCGCAAGAAATTCCCCGTATCCGGTAATGCAGATCGGTTTGACCTCTTGACCTAAACGAACGCGTTCAGCCCCGTCACATCCAATCCCGTAATGAGAAGGTGGATGTCGTGGGTTCCTTCGTAGGTCACCACCGATTCCAAGTTCATCATGTGGCGCATGATGGGGTATTCTCCGGTAATGCCCATCCCCCCCAACATTTGTCGAGCGTCGCGTGCAATGGTGAGCGCCATGTCCACGTTGTTTCGCTTCGCCATTGAAATCTGAGGAGATGTAGCCTTGCCCGAATCGCGCAACTGTCCTAATCGGAAGGTCAATAATTGGGCCTTCGTAATCTCCGTAATCATCTCGGCCAACTTCTTCTGTTGCAGCTGGAATTGACCAATGGGGCGATCAAATTGAATCCGCTCTTGCGAATACCGCAGGGCCGTGTCGTAGCAATCCAAGGCGGCACCTATGGCGCCCCAAGCAATGCCGTATCGAGCAGAATCCAAGCAACTCAGCGGTGCTCCTAATCCATCGCGCCCTGGTAAAATATTCGACTTTGGAACGCGGACATTATCAAAAATCAACTCGCCCGTATCTGAAGCACGGAGGCTCCATTTGCCATGCATGGTGGGCGTGCTGAACCCTTCCATTCCGCGTTCAACAATGATCCCTTTGATTCGACCTGCCTCGTTCTTGGCCCAAACCACAGCAATGTCAGCAAATGGCGCATTGGAAATCCACATTTTTGCACCGTTCAGAATCACATGATCACCGTCGTCTTTGAAGTTCGTCGTCATCCCGCCGGGATTCGATCCGTGATCCGGCTCGGTCAAACCGAAACATCCCATCATTTCGCCCGTTGCCAACTTGGGCAAAAATGCTTGCTTTTGCTCCTCTGACCCATACCGCCAAATGGGATACATCACCAAACTGCTTTGCACAGATGCTGTGGATCGCAAACCGCTATCGCACCGCTCCAACTCTTGCATCAAAATACCATAGCTGATCTGGTCCAGGCCAGGCCCTCCGTATTCTGCAGGGATATAAGGGCCAAAGGCTCCTATTTCACCCAATCCCGGAAGCAAGTGCCGTGGAAAGACACATTTTTCAGCTGCATCTTCAATGATGGGACTTACCTCTTTCTTCACCCATTCGCGTGCTGCATCCCGAATCAACTTATGTTCTTCCGTGAGCAGATCATCCAACATGTAATAGTCATGTCCCTGGTACAAATCCGTGCGCATAGCGTTATCTGTTAATGCGTTTGAAGAACAAAGATACGTCCCTACCGGCCAACCCCATGTGACCAGAACCGCATTGATTAGCCCTTCAAGGACTCGTAGCCTTCATCCACGCCTAGACTCCCTGTTTGGTAAGCCTGAACAGCCAAATAATCCGCGCGTTCATTGTTGGGATTGCCTGCATGGCCCTTCACCCAGTGAAATTTCACCCGATGTTGACGGTAAATGACCAGGAACCTGCGCCATAAATCTGGGTTCTTCTTGTCCTTGAATCCTTTCCGCTCCCAATTCATCAGCCAACCCTTCTCGACGGCA
>Ga0209534_10002068_pt1 | contig 20339 bp, 16 predicted proteins | sample COG_07_FD_184751 | JGI IMG/M metagenome (GOLD analysis project Ga0209534, IMG submission 184751) | Pelagic Microbial community sample from North Sea - COGITO 998_met_07 (SPAdes) (version 2) | ecosystem: Environmental > Aquatic > Marine > Neritic zone/Coastal water | place: Helgoland, sampling...
CCTCCACGCGCAGTATTAATAATCATCGCGTCAGATTTCATACATAGCAAATCCTGCCTAGTGATCATATTGCGAGTCTCGGAGGTCAAAGGCAAATGTAGCGAAATAATATCGGCTTCCCGATAAATTTTTTCCTTACTAGACCACTCAAGCTTAATTTCACGGCTTAAATCATTATCTGGATTGATATCATTCACTAAAAATCTTGGAGTGCCGAAAGCTCTTGTTATCTTCCGCGCCACTCTCCCTCCAATTCGTCCAGCCCCAATAATCCCAATTGTAACATTCGCCATTCGGCGTCCGAATTTCCGTTCCCATAATCCATTATGCAGCTGAGAGTTGGAAACATGAACCATTCTGAGCAGAGAAAGCATTAACCCAATAGTAAGCTCTGCTACGGCTGGAGCTGGAGCATCTGGTGTGTAACACACGCTGATACCTTTTTCTCTAGCCGCCAACAAATCCACATTATCTAAACCAATACCAACTCTAGATATCAACTTAAGATTTTTAGCGTTATCAATCACTTTCCTTGTTATCGGCTCAGTGCCTGCAATAACAACTTCAAAATCAGAAATCATTTCTACAAGTTCATCTTCAGTTAACTTACGATTCAAGGGATTAATAACATAATCAACGTTGCTGCTATTCAGCATCTCCAAGGGAAAACTGTTTGCCTGTCCAAATGGAACGGTAGTAATCAAAACTTTCATCAGTGCACCTCAAATAAATTAAAGACATCATTAAACACACAACTAACCGCAAATATATTCCATAACTTTTGTAGCTAAATTGTACGAAGAAAAAACTCAGAAAAATAGGGGAATGTAACTAAGAGTTAAACAAAATCATAACTCGAAAATCAGAGCAGACCCAAAAGAGATGCCCCATGAATAAAAGGCTGAAAACTCAATATATGTCAGCTTTATCATTAGCAGAATTAATAATTTTCCGTTATCTAAATAAGTTTAATATTGCGCCAAAGGAACACAGTCTACGTGACTTTAGACGCTTACATTGTATATAAAGCCAGCTCTTGTCTTTTAAAAATCAAACACACCAGACAGGACAGAATCACCCAATAATGCCTCCAGCCCTACCCAAAAATACACGTACACTGATTTATCCAAACCAATGTCGTATGGTTCTCACTATCCATTATTGATATTAAAAACAGCACCTAGATGGAGAATCACGGCGTACACATCAAAAATCCCACTCATAAGAACATTGCATATGATCTTTATAACAATACAACTCAGATTAGCAAACTGCTAATATCGAAACATGGTGAAGCCCAAAGGATTAGAAATCTAAAACTTTAGCTTCTTTATTACCTTTATTATCGAGAAGTTCTTTAGAGCTAACCAATGAGGAACAACAAATGCCATCGAACAAAGTAAGAAAAAGCTTATCAGTCCACCCAAGATTGAGTTAAAAATGAAATTGTCGAATAAATCTGAAGTGGCAAATTTTCCCATCATGACGGTTATACTGATGAAGAACATTGGTTGTAGCTGAAGAGCAAGCATTGACTTATAAGATTTTCCAATAATTTTAGACACTCTAAAAAGCAGCATGTTAACGACCAATAAGTTCACAGCAAGTATCTTAATAATCAAGCCTACTGCTCCATATCCATAAACATACAAAAAAATCAACGACAACGGCAACCCAAAAATCGCACCATAAATGGTTATAGTTCTGACATGACTTGTATCGCCGACGGACAATAAAATTACCATTGAAATTTGAGTCATGGTTTGCAGAATAGGGTAAATCAAGACCACGGTAATGGCTGTCAATCCAAAAGCATACTTTTCCCCTAAGAAAGTCAGAGTCATCTCAGAGTAAAAAACTCCACAAATACAGATAAAGGTTACGATGATATAGCATGGTGTAACTAGGCTATCAAAGAGCCGTGACATCTCACTAAAACGCTCTTTTTGAGCAAGTGCGGAAAACTCACGCGTTAGTAACGGTATCATCGGTGTAACTAAAAACATCGGCACCTGGCTTATCGCGATAGCAACACCATACACGCCTAGTTGATCAATATTTGCTGTGTTTTTCAACAGCCAAATATCAAAAATAACCACTATTCCACCGACGACGGTGTGAATGACTAGTGGAGAGGCGAAGATATATATCTCTCTGGAAAGGGGCTTGTATTCAACGCTCATGCTGCGAATACCAGAAAGAAAATCTTTGGGGGCTTTAATTAAAAAGGCGATAGAACCTATAGCAACTACAAATATGAAAAAGGCTATTTGATAGATAAAATATAATGTTAGAGTTATTTCCTCGAAATAAAGAACATACACAAGGCAAACCAGCATAAATAACTTAACAGATAATTTCACTTTTTCTAACAAAACAGTCTCTGCTAGCGCGTCCAAAATACCCGAAACACACGTTGCTAAATAGGTACTAAAGGCCAGTAAAGCTCCTAAAAAAACCAAATGATGTCCAATTATCTTGGGTTCGCTAGTGCTGGACTTTATTAAACCGAAAACAAAAGAAATGATAATTAGAACGACAAAAATCAGAGATAGATATATTGCCATCCACTTTAACAATTCTAACCTATTGTTATTTGCTGATAGCTTTACAAAAATTGCGCCGGAAGTACTTAAGTCTAGCAATGACACTATTTGGCCAAAAATTTGCTGCAAATAAATAAAAAGTCCGTATTGCGCTGGGCCTAGCGCTTTAGGGACAAAAGCTAAAACAACAAGATTAACCAAAGCGGATACTACATTCCCGAAAACCTTATAGCTGTAGCGCAGAGACAGTGAGTCTATCTTCATGATACTTTTTTATCCGCTAATCTAAGAAGAACCGCGGAACTATCCTCTGCCCAGTTGTTACTCAAGACATGGTACGAATTGCAAAAAGCGATTCGTGCAGCCTGCACTAAAGGGTCATCCCACCATTCTCTTACGTTTTTATAATATTGATTAATGTGCTTAGCCGCTTCAACAGGATCTTTAAAAACTATGTTAACTTTAACAAGCCCATTAATTAATTCTTCAGCATCATCTCTAAAGTTATAATCTTCCCAAGGTATAAAAATTACTGTCGGAATATTAGCCGAAAGCGTTTCAAGATATGCGGTGTGCATATGATTAAATACTACGATTTCTGTCCTACTTACTTGACTGTAGAAATTTTCTTTTTGGCAAAATTTAATGCCCGGTATCGCCTTAATTAACGTATCTTTTTCATTCCAACCACTGGTTGCCATTCCAGGGTGATCTCTAACTAGCAAAAAATTCTTGGGTTCAAGGTTTCTTGAAAACTCGATTGTATTAGCTAAATTTCCAACAGCACGAGTAGACGTCGACATATGTTGGAACATTACAAAAAAACGTGACGGTGCTGTAAGTACCAAATAAATCTGGATTTTGGGTTTATCAGGATACCTGGCTATCGACTGAGAGGGCATTACTCGTGTATTTTTAGAAGCCCAACCATAAGTTAGAAAAACGTCTGAAAGTCGCCTCTCGATTGTCTCGGGCATAGAACCAACGTCTGTCCCATAGTTACCCCCATGCTGCCCATATAGAATTCGAGCCCCGTCAAGACTCTTTAGCCTTTCGGCCGCAACTAAAAACTTAAACTCTTCGCTTGCCCAAAGACCTGTATTTGAATAAAACGCATCGAAATTATTCAAACTATAGTCATCTACATGTTTGCGGACATCATTATGCAACTCCAGATAGAGTAGGGGAAAATTATATTCAAATGACTTAAAAATCAGATCCAAGAATTCAGAATTTGTGCCAGAGGGTCTAGATACAACTTTCCTTAAAGGCTCATTTTTTGCAGCATTAAACCTAGACTTTTTGTAAAACGCTAAGTAGACAATGGAAAATCTTGATGACCAAACTAATCTCAATAAAGCTTTAAGCTTTTTATCTTTAAAGTAAGGATAACTAACCAAAATCTTTTTACGCCCAAAAAAGAACTGTAGGCACGATGATATTTTGTACAGCAGAAAGTTTTTGATATTGAAATGTATTTCAACAGTGTCTTTCTTTCTGCAGTCAACACCATCTGTACAATCTATCGTCTCCAGCCCAAGGTATCTTGCAACGATAGAGTATAGTTGAAGATTAAAAATATCATCGTTGTACTCACAGTCGGATAATCCAAATATTAACCGATAGTTTTCCTCGCTTAACGCTGCCGAAGAGATATCGGTATACTCTTTTGCCACCGAAATCACCATTTTATATTTGTCGAACATTACCTGGACATATTGATACAGCCAGGGACCTATAATAGATTCCCAGTAAATGTCAGGATACTCTTTTCCTATGCTTTTATTCAGACGTGGAACAAGAATTTTCAATATTTTTTTGTAAGCTGTGTCACAGTAAATATAGGCATCTTGAATTTTTTCCTTATCTGCCCACAAGAAGGGATGCATTTTATATTCTGCTTCACTCATATCTGAAAATTGAGCGGAGGGCAGACACCATTCACCTGCATAAACAATATCGAATAATTCAAAAGTGCCACTATGGTCAAGCGCGGTTGGCACAAAAAGATATTTTTTTGCTTGCGGTCCGTTATTTCCCATAGGTATTCAAAAGTTGATTGGGCTTCCTCATAATTAGTAATTTATTAACACTTGCGCCCTTAATCCGCAACATTCGTAGAATTATTCGCGCGATCCATGTTACTAGTAGAGATAATCTATAGTATGGGAGTATTTTACCAATTCTACGGATGGGCATCTCAGAAATACTTATTTGATGAGAAGGGTAAAGTTCTTTTAACAGATCTACATTTTGACTGAGGGATGAAGGATTATCCCACCTTTGGAAAATCGCCAATTCTCCTCCTGGGTTTAGAGCACTCATAAATAAATCAACATATGACTTATGGACCTGAAAATCTGATGTCCTAGTAAAAGGATAAAATTCAAACGCGAAAATAATATCTAAATCCAAAGCCTTCATAGGAACAGAAGGGTCTATTGCTTGGGTTATAAATTCACATGTCTTAAATTTTTCCCGTCCAAACTCTACCGCGTCATTTGAAACATCGATACCAAAGACCTTTGCGTTAGGGTATTTATTTTTTATCTGCTGTGTAGTAAAACCCAATCCACAACCAGCATCAAGAATTCGTTTTGGCAAATTGTTATTATTGAGCAGTCCTTTGCAAAATTTAATTTTATATGCCGGAAACGTATCATTATGATATTGCAATTTAGCATCACTAATACTTCCTCCAAGTCGCATCAGGCGGTAGGAGCCCGCGTCATGGTCTTTGTCCAGCTTGTCAAAACGATGTTCATCGGACTCTTCAAATTTTTCATAGAGGCCTTTAAGATTCTCTGCAGTCCACCACTGATCTTTCATAAAATTACTCTTATTTTGTGAATCATTATTAATGTGCCAAGAATTTTAACCCGCTATCAAAGTGGGGCTAATAAACCAGAATATATGTCGTACGTCTGCTTCGCTGACCTGTCCCAGTTATGATTATCACAAACGTAAAGATACCATTTCTCAATTTCAGCGCTAGAAGACGGCTCTATTAGTAGTCCCTCTATTTTTTCCTTAAGCTCACTGATGTTATCCACCTCGAATAAATTTTTAGGACCAAAACCTAGATTCGAGATTACCGGCAGATTACTTGAAAGTACATCAGTCTTAACACTCATGGCTTCAAGTAACGAGAGTGGTGCTGAGACTTCGTGACACGAAGATAAAACAAATAGCTGAGCATGCTGATAAAGACTGACAAGATCCTTACCGAAAATAGGTCCCACGAGAATTATATTAGGGTCATGACTCGCTAATTCTTTGACTTTTTTTGCGTATTGTGATGGCCCATCTCCCGCTATGACTAATTTATAGTTAGTCATATCAATCATTGAGTAAGCCTCAATGAGCTCTAACAATGATTTTTCTTCAGTAAATCGACATGCAGTGAAGATATAGCCCTTACTTTCTAGATTAAGCCTGTTGATGACCGAAGAGTTCGTACTCGCTCCAGTCAAACTAACGCCGTTAGCGATATAATTTAAATTAGCTGTTTTATCCTTGAATAATTGATAATCATATTCGGAAACTGTGATTATTTGGTCTGCCAAATTTGAACAATACTCAGCCAATTTTATTATTTTCTTTTCTAAGAATGACCACTTAGGGTAGTTATAATCTCTTGAATGAATAGTAACTACAGTTTTTACCCCAAATATTTTGGCTAAAGGCAAAGCAAGAACGCTATTTAGCCCCTGAAAATGGATAATATCCGCTCGATTGATTATAGCTGAGCTCACTGCCTTGAACGAATAAATTAATTTTTCTAAGCCACGTATCTTAGACGTTTTAATATGATTTAAGCATATACCTTTAAAGGCGCTACCATTCGTGTCGTGATTTCGAATTACGCATGCAATTATTCTCAACCGTCCACTCGAAGAATGGGCAATTCGAGCATAAATTTCCTCGCAGTGACGCTCTATACCCCCAATGATCTTGCCTAACCCCCGTGGCCCGATAACATATATTGTCGCGGTTTGTGATGGATATTTCAAAAAGCTATACCTATATGTAATGAAGTACGCAAAAGTTAAATAACTTCACCAACCTAGTAATTTAGTAAGTTAGTAAGTTAGTAAGTTAGTAAGTTAGTAAGTTAGTAAGTTAGTAAGTAAGTTAGTAAGTTAGTAAGTTAGTAAGTTAGTAAGTTAGTAAGTTAGTAAGTTAGTAAGTTAGTAAGTTAGTAAGTTACAAATGATTACTTAGGAGAGCCCTTTCATTAGCAACAGTTTTGTTGATCAAAAGGCAAAGCGACGACAAAATAAGTGCATAAACTGGTGTAGGCGCGACGAATTGTGCTAACAGGATACACACTGCAATAATTAAACTTAAAAGCGAAAGTCGGGTAGAGTACGGATCCATAAATTTTTGTTGCCGTTTAAAGGCTATGAAAGATTTTGACGCTACTAACAAGAAAAATATGAAATACAAAATTCCAAAGGGAATTCCGTAGATAATTGTCATGTAAATATAATTATTATGTTCTCCACCACCGACTGAGCTACGAGCAATCTCTCCATAATTTTCAAAAGACATTCCAAAAGGATTATTGGAAATCAATTGCCAAGATGTTGACAAACTTTCAGACCTATTGCTAGTTCTACCAATGAATTCATCACCTATTTCCGTACCCACAATTAGATCATAAACGGATACCAATCTATAAATCACTAGCGGTTCCACAATCCAGACAACTAAAACGCCAGCGACAGAGTAAAATATGAGCTTGGTTGGTTTTATTAGCCCCCCATAAGCTAATAGGGCCCCCGAGACAACTAACAAAACCAATACTGTTTTTGAAAAAGTCGCCAAGAAAAAAAAGCCTAAAACTAACAGAATCAAATTATAAAAACTTAAAGACAACTTACTATACTGATCTCTTAGTAGACAAAAAATCATTAAAGAATTAACCAAGAGGATTGTGCCGGTTGTATTGGCGTTAAGGCCAGGCAAAGTGAATCGAAATTGTTCAGTAAGAGAAGACTTGTTGAGCATCGACGCCTGATCTAAATCTTTGTAAACATTAATATTGACCTCTTTTAAACTAATGCCGAGGTACCAAGCTAAAAACACCACGACCCCCAAACTTAGCACCATAAGCAGCGTTGTAATTTTCGTTAATCCCTCGAAGTAACGTAAATTAACATCGAAGAATAAGATAGATATACAGAACAAGAGCCAGATGGAATCCCGGAAGGTATATAGAAAATTATAATCTGACACGTTATTAAAACTACTGAGCAGAGCGAGCAGCAACATTAGAGCTAGCAATAATTGACATTCAATGTCGACCTTGCGAACGCGCATCGAAGGAGAGGAGAATATAAATAATATAAACAACAACCCAAAAGTGGTGGTCGATACAATACCTGAAAATATGCCTAAAAAATCAAGGAATACTAAGTTACTCGCGGCTAAAGTCAGCAATACCCCATGAATAAAACACAATCCCGATTTTAATGATATAGTCATTTTGCAAAGTTCATATTTAAGTGAGTGCTCCATTACATATGAGCAACTTCCGGTAATCAAACACTCTTTAGTTTACTTATCAGCTTACTGTGTCTAATCCTATTCAAAAACTTAAGAGATGAAACCCCTGTATTAGACATCATTACTAGCTCCTCCCTACAGTGATCTATAGCCCAGATGCTTTTATAACTTTCATCACCTTTCAAAAAATCAATCGTTTTAATGTGGTCCATACTTCCTAACTCATTGAGGAGAAATTGTAAAAGTAACGATGAGGGTGAAAATTTATAAAATTCGTTATCGAAGGACGGCATATAATAATAAAATCGAGTGCCATGAATAGCATTAATTGAGGACGCGATTACCTGACCATTTATTTTCAAAGTCGAAATAAACCAATGACCATTCTTATTATCTATAAGTTTTTTGAACATCACTTTAAATGAGGGGTTGAATAAAATACTCGATTGATTTTTTACAGCTAACGATATTTTTTTATTTTCAATCAAGCCAGATAGATTATCATGTGAGGAATCGAACATCTCAAACTCTAGATTACCTTTTTCTTCTAATCGTTTAATCAAACGATCATTATTTTTCACTTGCTTCTTTTTACAATTATTTTTCAAATAGAATTCTTCGTTTTTAGAAATAACAGTCTGAGAAAACGGAACAGATGCACAATTGGATCTCCACAATTTAAAAGCCCAAGAATCCAGAGCGATATTTCTGAAGAAGAAAAACTTATTAATGCCAGTAAACTGCTTATCCCGAAATTCCATTAGGTAGTTCATCAAGGCCTCACTATCACGAATGATTACGAGATCCGCATAGTCCGAAACGTTATCGCCAATAAAATGATAGAGCCAAAAAAGTAATATTTTCCGACTATACACAGGAATAATCGCGACCAAATCATGATTGTCAAAGACCGCTAGCACGACCTGCTCTTGCGCTGGCCGAAAAGAGGCCATCCAATTTGAATTCCACTCAAACGACTGAAAAACAGTACCATTTTCTTTACTGTCAATTGCCTCAGTCCAAGCTAACTTCAGATCACTAATTAGAACTTTTTTTGTAACAAACATCATTTTATTTCCACAAATTTAGATAAAGGAAGAAGTGCAATTTCGTCCCACAATACTCGGGTATTTTGAGTTAGGTTGTTCGGGTGCATAGTTGGCCAAGGAAAAGTGTCAATGGACTCTGCTAAATGATTTTCAATGAACTTATTCCGCTCCTTCAAATCAGAAAATCTTATTGGAAAATAGTTTGGAAAGCATTCATCTCCGCGTTTAAAAAAAAGCTGCTCCACATTATTTTGCTTTGCCCATAAGACATATGCCTCATAAACGTCTTGCTTTTGTGCTGCCAATTTAGAGAGATTTATATGAGGCAGGATTAAACGTTCAGGGAACCCAGGTTGCATAGACGGATTATAAAGAAAATTATTATGATTTTTACCTTCTATAGTGGGTTCTCGCAAACAAACTCGTTTCCGCTCTCGCATAAAACTGATTTTTTTAAGCAGATATATTAAGAATAGATACAGTCTAACCCAACTAAGTGTTTCAGATGATCTTGCTACATCTCTGTTACTATTTTTTACCTCGGAATTTTTAATACAAACTATTGCGCCACACGGAACCGGCAAGGATTTGGACAGGCTAGTAATAGAAGCATCAACAAACTCATTTTTACTTACATCAGACATATGTTTTTCATACGAATGAGCATTATCTGCAATGACGAAAATATTTCTAGATGCCACCTGGGTTCGTACTTCTTCAGAAATTTGATTACTGAATCCAAAGTAATTGACATACAAGAAGACATCTACTTTTTCATCGATTTGTAGGTCACTGGGCACATCTAATTTATCTGAGACAGCATAAAGAGTGCAACTTAAGCTAGATGCCTCTATAACTTCTGTAACTACACTACAATTAAAGTCAGGTGCGGCTATATGCCTAAAACCTGCCACATACAGAATCTCCAGTAGATATGCCAACCCATGACGCGCATTCAAAAAATAATACGAATCTGAATTAAAACTACTAGTTCTTTTATAGTGAATATTTGAAAATAAGGAGGGCTCACGCAGAACCATTAAAAATCCTATATAAAAAAGAATAAGAGCCAGAAATTTTATTTATAAAGCCTAAGATCCCATCGCTTTCACTTAAGCTGATACGAGGAATAGATTTAAGGTCAGTGCGACTATCGATAAAACCATACCTTGTTGTATAAATTTGTGAATATCGTGCGGCCAGTTTTTCTCTGACTATAGCCCTAGGAGATTCAATACCGTATGGATATGCAAAAGATGTAACCGCTAAGCCAACGGCCCTCTGTATTTGGGCATCACATTCATCCAACTCTCGGTTTATTATTGCTAAATCTTCGGCTTTTAGCGCTATATGGCTGTATGTGTGGGCCCCATAACTAAAAGTAGTATTGAGACCACTCAGTAGCGCTTTCTCATCCATAAAGAGACCACGATAATCCAATCTTTCGATATCTTTAAAGTTTGAGTAGTCTGATAAGATAGTCTCTCTGACCTGATTTGACACTTCAATTAAGCTTGCGCGGAGGGTATTATAGAGCAGTTCTGGATCATTATTAGCAGACATATCAACGTTACTAGTTTTCGCGCCATGAACAAGCATAACACTCTTAAATCTAGCGAGATCGAAGGACTTCCCCAAGATAATATCTTCCAATTCGTACCACCAAGGTCTAATTTCTTTATCTAAGTAAAATCCTGGGCAAATGAAGTTAAGTATTGGTATCTTCGGCATCAAATTTAGTTCGAGTAACGAGTTGTATGTGGCAGAGTATCCATCATCAATCGTAATAAGAACGCCCTTTTTAACAGTCAAATCACATGGAGAAATAAAATCATAGCCCAGCCATCGCAAAATGCTAATCTGCAGCTCAAATGTTTTTTGACGAATAGCAATAGCATTGTTAAAACTACCCTTCGTCAGTTTGCGCTCAATCAAATGGTAGGTAGCCACAAATGATTTTTTATTACCAACTAGCAGGATCCCTAAGGATATTGGAAATAAAAATATATTGATCGAGTTTTGGACATAAGGTCTTTTAAACAAAGTATAAAGAAAATGTCGTTTCATAATATATTTAGCAACCTAATCAGGTCTGATAGCTTTGAAGGTAAAGGCATAAAACCTGTCAATGAGTCGATGTGGAAATATGCTCGCAATCCAAAGTAGCCAAGTCCGCTTGCCCCAAATTGAAACTTTTTTAAGCTGCACTCTCGATTCTCGCCCATTGCCTTCAATCCAGAATTGCTTAGCATTTTCAAATTCAATTTGATCGGAAAAAGTATTCAAACTATTTGCGTACTTTTGATTTAGCTCGAGATTATTTTTCAAATCTGCCAACATGATTTTTTTTTCGTCAACAAAAGAACGTTGCTTTTGCCAAGTCCAGCTTTTGGCATGTACCCGCCATTTTGATAACAATAATGGAGAATAATCTACCTTCCATTTTTGAGCCACTCTCGCAAAAAATTCGTATTCTTCAATAGCGGTAAACCGAGGATCAAAGAGATGAGACATAGATTCTATTGCCGCTTTTCTAACTATTACCGTTTCCATCGATAGGATGTAATTCAAGAGTATTTCTTCGAATACAAATCCGCGGTACGGACGCCGATTTGCAAAACAGTTAGTTGTTTTATTGCTATTATTAAAAAAAACCGAATCTGAATATACAAGCCCCACTCCAGGATCTTCGAAAAGACCAATTTGTTGGGCAATTTTATCGGGCATCCAAACATCATCGCAGTCAAGGAAGGCTAAAAATTCGCCTTGCGCTTTTTCCAGCGCAAGATTTCTCGCTTCGCCCAGAGATGTAAAGCGCTGTCCCAAGAAGTACTGTATCCGCGGATCGTTGTATTCTTGGACGATGCTTGCAGTAATGTCGGTTGAACAGTTATCCCAGAAAATAATCTCTAAATTAGGATAGGTTTGTTTCAAAGCGCTCTCAAGAGCCTCCCTCACAAATTCTTCAGCATTAAAGGCGTTCATGATCACGCTTACTAGTGGACCATTAGGCGCATTTTTTTTAGCACTATCCTGATTAATCACTATTAACAGCCTCTTTTAAAACATTACATACATATTCTACTTCGCTTAAGCTCAGATCAAAATGCATCGGAAGCGTTAAAAGTGTTGGGTAAATTTTCTCAGCAACAGGTAACGTCAAACCTGTTTTTTTGTATAGCGAGAGATAGTGATTTGGTAAATAATGAGTTCCTGTCTGCACTCCCGAAGTGTTTAGATTTTCCATAACGGCGTGTTTATCAACCGCTGAATCAAGTTTTATGGCGTAGATATGTGGCACAACGTCATTATAATTAATAGGCAATAAACCGATTTTCTTTTCATCCTTTAACAACCGATCATATGTTTTCGCAATAGATTGGCGATGCCGAAAAAACTCGCTACTCCGAGCTAGTTGGACGCGACCGATGGCGGCATTGATATTGCTCATGTGATAACGCCAACCTTGGTTGCAAACATCAAAATCCCAACTTCTTTTACCTGCGTAACGACTTTCTGTATCATTGATGACGCCCAGAAGACGAGCATCACGCATATTCTGCACCGCTGACTGATCATTCGACACCACGCAACCGCCTTCCGCTGAAGTAATGTTTTTTATACCATCAAAACTAAAGCAGACTAAGTCGCCGAAGCTTCCAATCTTTTGATTGTGATAACTAGATCCAAATGCATGAGCAGCATCTTCAACTACTCTTAAGTTAAATTCTTGAGCAAAAGCATGAGTTGCGTCGAGGTTTTCACAATTTCCAGCATAATGGACAGGCATCAAAGCTTTCGTCCTTGGCGTTATGCGTTTTCGAGCATCATCCAAATCAATCAGCAAACTACTTTCTAGCACATCACAGGCTACTGGTAGCGCGCCAGTGGCGGAAATAGCCTGAAAACTAGCAACATAAGTTAGCGTTGGCACCAACACCTCATCCCCAACTCCAACCCCAATAGACTGCAAAGCAAGCTGCAGTGCTGCAGTGCCTGTACTGACACACACAGCGGTCCTACCAAAGAACGTCGTAAGTTGCTCCTCAAAAGCTTTAACTTCGTCTCCCATACCAAGATACTCTGTTTCAAGGACCTTCAGCACAGCTTGCTTCTCAGCGTGACCCAGTGACGACTTAGATAGACGTATCATGCTAGTAAACATCCCATGGCGCATTGCGGTTGTTCCACATATCCTCCAATAAGTCACGATCTCGTTTGGTATCCATACACTGCCAGAACCCTTCATGCGGAAAGCACATTAACTCACCCATGTTGGCAACTTTCTGCAAAGGCTCTTTTTCTAATATTGTCGTATCTGAGTCTATAAAATCCAAAAACTGTGGTTCTATAATCATAAAGCCCCCATTCACCCAGCCATCCACCACCTGCGGCTTTTCCTCAAATGAAGTCACTTTAGAACCAGCAACCGTCAGCTCCCCAAACCTTGCGCTTGGATGGACTCCAGTCATAGTAACCATCTTCCCATGACTCTCATGGAATTCAGTTAGCGCATCTATATCTACATTTGAAAGCCCATCCCCATAAGTAAGCATAAATCTTTCGTTACCAATGTAATTCTTGAGTCGCCTCAAGCGCCCACCCGTCATTGACTCCAATCCAGTATCAATTAGGTTTACTTTCCAATCTATAGCCTCTTTACGATGTAATTCCACAGAACCATCACTTAGATCCACTGTTAAATCTGCATTCAGCGAATGATATTTCAAAAAGAAATCTTTAATAACCTCTGCCTTATATCCTAGCGCCAAAAAGAATTCATTATGGCCATACGCAGCATACCGCTTCATGAGGTGCCAAAGAATAGGCTTCCCCCCTATCGTTACCATTGGTTTCGGAATAGTCCCAGTATATTCAGATAGTCGCGTCCCAAATCCACCGGCTAAAATTACAACTTTCATGATTTATCACCACTCATATTTAATTTCGGAAATAGCTTTCTTGTCCGCCTCAAAGGGATCATGCTTTATGCTTGCTATATTGAGCAACAGAGAAGTCGAGGCATCCACGCCTTGAAAGCCCATCCAAACCATGGGTGGAACAGTAAGCCTGCAGTAATGGTCCCTCGACAGAGTAATCTCTTCGAAGAAGATTTGATTCTCATTCCTGTCGTCCATAATGACGAACTTAATAGCACCAATAGGTACAACTAAGTTAAGCGTCATCATTGTATGTCTTTTCCAAGCCTTAATACTTCCCGGAAAAATTTCTGAGAAATATGCCTCACCAAACCCACATGCACCACCATCATCTACCTTCATAGCGTGTAGCACATCTCCACCATCAACTTCAATATGATTAAGAGGGGTAACAATTAAACCCTTAATCATGGGCAGACCAGCATAAGAGCCTTACTCCTACTACTCGAATATAAAGATTAGTTTGCTCTAACATAAATCTATACATGTTTTTCTTTTACCCCTATAAACAGTTGAATACCCGTCAACCTTCGACGCTAGTCTCCTATGTAAATGCACTGTGGCACATCACAATTTAAGTTTAAAAGCCCTACTTTACTCACACCTTAAACGCCAACGTCATCAGACTTATTCTTCTAGACAACAGACTACCAACTTTTTGGTCTTCTCATCAGTTAACTCGATTACCGAAATTATTAGTCTAGTCAGATTTAGTATTAGGTCTCTCAGTGAAGTTAAGCCCGTTTTCAAAGCTTTGATGCCAACAGCACATAATCACTAACAGGCTTTGAAAATAATGCCATAGTCTTGTCAAATTAGGGCTGCGAACTTCGATACTTAACCCAGAGGCGTAGGGCTTCATAAAGTAGAAAGTGACCTTATTTCCAGCCCAATCAGCTCCCCGAATCATATTTCCTAGGCGCAGGATACACAGGCTTAAAACACTAATATATTAGGAGTAAAAGAATCTAAATAAGATCGAATGATTATCTCCGCGCCCCTTTAAGCCGGCATATAAATTATTTTTTCACGACGATGATCACTTTCTCAATGTAACTCTCATATGACTACTTGCCTTCAATTTTATTAACCAAAGCTGCACAATAGCCAGTAGATCCTCAGAAAAATCTTCAATAAAACTAAATTCATTATCAAGATTCTCTCCAAATTCCTTCACAATATCTACATCTAACTGCCCCGGTGTCTGAACATTATCAACTTTAAACCCATGCCTTATTGCGAAATGCATAATATTTTCAACTGTAAATACATTTAAATGCATAGGAGGAAATACAGAATGAGCAATAGGCCTTTCCATATTATATCCGAGGGCAATATTTTCAAAACCATTGCCATTTGGAGTATGGAAGTAATGAACACCGCCAGGCGTTAGTAAAGAATGTATTTCAAACATAAATGCCGATGGATCTTGCAGATGCTCTATTAATTCAAAATGAATTACTACATCGAAACGGGCTTTATTACGCTTCAAAAACTCGGCTGCCGAGCAGCCCTCCAGTACTATAGATTTATCCACGGCGTTCTCTATCGCATTTAAATCAATATCTATACCTCTAAGAGTGACTCGATCAAGTACATTTCGCTCTTTAAGAACCTCTTTTAAATCAGAAAGAAAGAAACCTGAATTACAACCAATCTCTAAAACGGAAATTGAATCGACATCAGTCAAGGCATCCTCGATTATTTGCACCACTTCAAGAACCTTACCGCTTACCGGATCGCCTTTTTTACGCAAACGACCTAAGAACATCTCGTCGACAGCTGCATTGCAAGGCGAATTATTATAGTAATCAGCGAGCGCTTGTTCTGAAGGGCATGGATTTACATATAAAGACGAACAGTCTGTACATTTAGCAATCTCATAAGTCTGACAGAATTTTTCAAGACTATTAAATGAGTTATTACCGCATATTGGGCAATCTCGCAAAGAAAATTGTTCAGAATGACGTTTGTAGATATCTATCGCGTCATTAACCCGAAGATTATAAATATTACTCGCGTCCGCCCTTTAACGGTTTAAATCTATAAATTTAGCATATTTAGGTCTAATCACTACTTTCTCCAAGTAAATTATTATATTTACAGCTGAATACAACTCTAATCTCATTAACGATTTTAAAAACTACGCTACCACGCTGAGGCTAAACTTAGAACATCGAGTAAGACTCACTCCCGACCAGTCTGGATAATATCCAGCATAATCTTATCTGTAGTTCTGTTCTATACAAATGATATTATCTCCCATAAATGTGATGTGAAACCTATCAAGAACACAAAATTCTCACCATAACGATAACCGAAATCTCAGGTTTATTTACAATTCTCGGCTGGTCATACGCATTTGTGATGTAACAATCAGTCTCTCAACCACCAGCAGCCCATTTAAGCTGTCTTTCTTTTGCCAAGGCCATATAAAATCTAATTTGATTCAACGTAAACTCATGAATATCTGTACGATCCTTTTGATAAAACGCTTTATACCATTCGACAGTTAATTTAACTGTCTCCTCAAAGGTCATAGTTGGCTCCCAAAGCAATTGCGCTAGCGCTTTATCACAGTTCAGCTTTAATAATCCCGCTTCATAAACTCTCTCGACGCTCAAATCTCCAGAAGTGTCATTCCAAACAACGGAATCCCAGTGTTTAGTCATTTCATCGATCAATTCGCGAACTGAAAAATTTTGATCCGCAGATGGCCCAAAATTATAAGCTTCACCATGTAAATGAGGTCCTTGCGAGAGCTCAGATGCTAGAGAGATGTAACCGCTGAGGGGTTCTAAGACATGCTGCCAGGGTCGTGTGGCATTTGGACTGCGAATGTCAACTAAATCACCCAAAGACCAAGCTTTCATACAATCTGGTACAATTCGGTCATCTGCCCAATCACCTCCGCCTATGACATTACCTGCCCGCACAATACCAAGTCTGACATTACAATCTTGAACGGTGAAAAAAGAATCTACGTAAGATCGAATGACAAGTTCTGCTACCCCTTTTGATGCGCTATAGGGATCCTTTCCACCAATACGATCGCTCTCTCGATACCCCCAAATCCATTCGACATTATCATAGGCTTTATCACTCGTTATGATTATAGCGGTCACTTCTTTATCAATATTCCTTAGGGCCTCAAGAACATTGGCGGTACCCAGACCATTGACCTTAAAAGTCTCTAGTGGATCAGAATAAGATTCCTTGACCAAAGCTTGTGCTGCCATATGAAAAACAAAATCAGGCTTCCATTTCTCAAACGCATGTTGCACTTTTTTGAAGTCTGTAATATCAATAAATTCTTGTGTTATTTTCTCCTCAATCTGGCAAACCTGATAATTAGACGGCTGTGTTGGAACATTGTTAGATACCCCAACAACTTTCGCTCCTAATTCAATCATCCACAATGACAACCAGCTTCCTTTGAACCCAGTGTTACCAGTGATCAAAACCACTTTATCTTTAAAGGTATTTCCAAAATCATTCATTCACATTAATCCTACTATAGTAAATTTGCTAATCTCTCCAACCGGGCTTGCCACCCAAAATTTTTGTCAACACACCAATACGGAAATAACTCTTTGGAATATCGATAAATCGCAATGATGACCTGTCTATAAGTTTTAGGAACTTATTAGCCACACTTTCATTAGAATGATTTTTACGAACATAATCTAAAGACTCTTTTACAATCCTGGACCTGTCATTTATGACTTCCTGCATTACTTCTTCCAGCGAATCCACGCTTGAATCCATATGGTGTGTTGTAATATTTTCGCCTAAATTAAACCCATGTTTTTTATATAACCATTCAAATTTATAGTTGTTTTCGACTGACTTATAGGTGTAATCTAAACCTACTGCTGGTACTCCATGATTTGCGAAATCTAGGGCAGACATCCCCTGTGCAAACCCTATATGAATATCCTTTAAAAATGTAGCCATATCGTCACGAGAAACAGAGTCCACAAACTTAATATTAAGACTTAAATCAGAACTTTGAGCTTTTAATAAATTCAGCATAGGTCCGTCTCCCACAACAATAAAATTAACATGCAAGTCCGAACGCTCTGCGAATGATGAAACTCTGCATAATACATGCCACAAAATATAGAATTTAAAATCAACTATCCTGCCAATCCAAGCTATATTGAAAACTTGGAGATCAGCCGGCGGGTTACTTATAAGCTCGCTGGAAATAGGACAACCTATAGGTAAAGGCAGAAAAGTTCTATAATCTACGAATTGCAGCTGGCAAGTTTGGTCATAGTTTGTTAAGTCCATAAATGTTATCGACTTAAACGTTGAAAATAATTTAATTGTTTTAATTTCTTGCGACATTAAAAAGTACTTGAAGTATCGGAGCACAATTTTCTTTAAAAATCCCAGTCGAAAATAATCTAACTTCTGCAAATAAGGGATTAAATTAAGAGGGTGTAAGTTCCAAAAGAAAATTTTGCAGTTATCTGGGAATATTATATTCTTAGGCAGCATCCAGAGCGGTAGAGATTGAAAAATAATAATCCCATCATCGGGGAGTTTTAGCTTCACATCTTTTGCAAATATAATAAGCTCTATATTTGCTCCGTCAAGATTATTTGCCATATAGCCGTCGGCATAATCTACAACGGCAATATTTAATTCGCATGACGGCAATCTAGAAAGATATTTGGCAAGGTTGAGAAAAACGACTGGAACACCGCCATAGCCCCTGAATGGAAAAAAGAAAATAACCTTCTTTTTCTCTGATTTAGTAATCACGACAAAATTCTGGCAACATTTTTTCAATTTTAGCGATGTCAGCACTATAAGTATTTCCTTTCCAGAGTCTCACATTAGGCAGAGCCTTCTCTGGGTCAAAAAACTTCTTTTTATGTTTATGAATACTAGAATCTTCTCCTAAAAATTTTATGATTCTAGCAACTGAATCGTGATAATTTAAAACAATATCTTCAAAGTGGATCAACATTCTATCTGATCCTGCAAATGGTTCAGATCTTTCCCTCAAATATCTATATCGAGCAATAAATATATCTATATTTTCCTCTCCAGAATGTCCTAGATGGCCAAAGCCTGAATGAGGATCCCTATTTTTTGTAAATAAATAAATATCTCGAGGGTCCCGATCTACAACAATTTGTTTACAATTATTAAACAAATTTAGCCCAGCGCTAGCATTATATGGTTCACAGCAATTCGACAGTACAAATGATTTGTATCGATCATATTTAACGGTAGGACCACAACTTTTGGTAATAGTATCGAATTCGTTGTGCACATTGAAAAGTTGATCCAAGTAATCGCGGGTTAGCTTATAGAACTTCTCAGGTAATACGGTAAACTTAACTTCCTGCCGTTTATACATGCTCGTTAATTTTGATTTAATCATCAATCTGGCCAAGAAATGCTGCGTCTTTGTACTAAATAAATATGGCGTATTTACATGGCTATCCAATCTAAACTCATGTAATTTTTCAATATACTCTTTCGAAATTTTAGTAAAATTTCCGTGAAACCTGTCATCGTATTTTGTGGCGAAACTATTAAATTGGCCATTGAGATCATATAATTTTGGCGCCCTACCTAAAGCATTAACCATTTCAGAGAATTTTGAAATCGCCAAAGTAGCTGATATTGGATTCCACCGATTTGTTAGTGCGCTCTCCAAATCTCTCAGCCCTCCAGCTACCCGCAAAAGCTCGAACTCACAATCACGACTTGCGGTATAATAACCATCAAACTCTTGAAGTAACTCTAATACAGCAGACTTACCTGAGAGCACGTAACCAGATGCGTCAATGAATTTGAGTTTTAACTGTTGTTGAGACATTGTGAATTCCTAAAAATACGGTCAATCGATTGTGTTTGGAAGAATAGTACCATTTCCCGGAAGTCCTAGATATTGTTGATCACTTCGCAGACTTCTTTTGCTTGTGCTATCGAAATGTGAGGACCAATCGGTACACTCACAACTTCATTATGGATAGCCTCGGTCATTGGAAAGGTGCCAAAATTATTATTTTGGTACGCCAATTGTTTATGCGGAGGTATTGGATAATGGATAAGGGTTTGAATATTTGATTCATCCATCATTGATTTGAAAATTTCTCTATGGGCACTTCGGACAACATATAAATGAAAAACATGACTACCATCATCTGACCACTTAGGTAGCTTTAAGAAACTACTACTTATTGTTTTTGAGTAGATGTTAGCAATCATTCTTCTATGTTCAGTTTCTAAATCTAAATACTTTAACTTCACTCTCAAGAATGCTGCCT
>Ga0209534_10002071_pt1 | contig 20318 bp, 18 predicted proteins | sample COG_07_FD_184751 | JGI IMG/M metagenome (GOLD analysis project Ga0209534, IMG submission 184751) | Pelagic Microbial community sample from North Sea - COGITO 998_met_07 (SPAdes) (version 2) | ecosystem: Environmental > Aquatic > Marine > Neritic zone/Coastal water | place: Helgoland, sampling...
CATCGTATAGATCTCTGAAATCTAAATGTCCTAATATAAGAACATTATAAGGATTTGTAAATTGATTACCTTGGAGGTTTAAAAGAGATTTCAAAGCGACTTCCCAAGTGTCTTTTGCACCAGGCTGTCCATTATTTGCCAACACACCAATATCTTCTTTGATGCCAAAAATTACAAATTTCACTTCAGAATCAGCAAGCATTGATGTTAAATCGTTACTATTGGATATGTATTTAGCATGCTCAAAAAATTTAGTTTCGCCTGATCTTTTGTTTGTAATACGTTCTAGCGTTTCGGTAGTAATAATTTGAAGATTGTTCATTATTTATAATACATTTGCTGGACTCTAAACTACGATATTTTTTTATTGTTTTTTAAGAACTATTTATTTTAAACCATATTATTAAATATTATGAATTCTACATCTTCAAATAAAGGCTCAAAAATTGCAATTATTATTTTAGCTCTATTACTTATCGGAACTTTGTTTTATAGTTATCAAATGCATCTAGAGAGTAGCGAAACTGAGACGATTCTCCAAACTGAGAAAAGTGAAGTTCTTAGAAATTTAGAAAACATGTCCTTATTGTACAACGAAGCCAATGCTGATAATAAAGTTGTGAATGAAAAATTGATCGATGCGCAAGCACGTTTAGAAGCTCTAATGGCAGAGCTTAAAGCTTCAAAATCAAGTGTATCTGCATTGCTTAAGTACAAGAAAAAATATGTTGAATTGGAATCTGAAATGGAAGTATTATTAGAAGAAAATGCAACTTTGAAATTTCAAAATGCATTATTAGAAACAGCCTTAGATAGTACGCAAGTTCAATTGTCTTCTCAATTAGTTTCCAATACTCAATTAGAAGCACAAAACCTTCTTTTATCCAAATCGGTGGGTGTTGCTAAAAAACTAACAGTTGAACGTTTGAATGCTTTTGGAGTGATTCAAAGAAGATCAGGAAAGTTAGTACCAACTTCCCGTGCTTCAAGAGTTGATAATTTAAGAATATGTTATTCCGTGCCTTCAAATTTATTAGCAGAACCAGGAGATAAAAAATATTTTGTTCAAGTCATTGATCCTAGCCTTAGTGTAATTGGATCTAATACTCCAATTCAGTATGAAGAAGATGTTTTAAAATACAGCTACGTGAGTGCTTTTACATACGACAACGAACTGTTAGATGTTTGTGATTTTGTTGCTGCTGATGAGGCTGATTATGAAAAAGGAGTCTATACTGTAAATGTGTTTGATCAAAATAGGTTGGTTTCTACGTCTACTTTCACTTTAAAATAGGAGCTTTTTATTTTACAAATGCACCGTTGATCATCACTTTGTGCACGGGGTTATTTCCAAAATGGTAAGGGATTTGGCGGTAAGATGTCATGTCTTTTGTGATGATAAGATTTGCTTTTTTGCCTGTTGCTATACTCCCGTATTGTTCTGAAATACCCATGGCATATGCACCATTTAAAGTTGCTGCATTGATGGCTTCTTCAGGAGTCATGTTCATTTTGACACAGGCTAGACTTACTACAAAATTCATATTGCCACTAGGAGCAGAGCCGGGGTTATAGTCCGAGGCCAGTGCCAGTGCCATACCAGCATCGATCAATTTCCGTGCAGGTGTGTAAGGAATCCTTAAGAAAAAGGAACATCCCGGTAGGGCAACGGGAATAGTTTTTGAGTTTTTTAAAACATCAATATCTTCTTGATTCAAAATTTCCAAGTGATCGACAGATAAGGCATTGTACTTAACTCCTAATCCGACCCCTCCAAATGCATTAAATTGATTCACATGAATTTTTGGTATCAGTCCATAGCGGGTTGCAGCTTCTAAAATTTGTTCGGTATCTTCTAATGAGAAATAGCCTTTTTCACAAAATACATCGATAAAATCAGCTATTTTTTGACGGTGTATTTCCGGAAGCATGGTTTTGATAATCAAATCAATATAAGCGCTTTTGTTTGTTTTGTATTTATTTGGAATCGCATGCGCTCCCAAAAAGGTTGCTTTTATTTTTAAGGATGAGGTGTCTTTAATAGCTTTGATGACACGAAGCATTTTAAGTTCCGCTTCGGTACTGAGTCCGTATCCAGATTTTATTTCCAAGGCACCGGTACCAAGTTGAATGAGTGCATTTACACGCTCCATGGATTGTTCAAAAAGTGCTTCTTCACTAGTAGCTTGTATGGTCTGAGCGGAGTTTAAAATACCACCACCTTTTGCTGCTATATCTTCGTAGCTCAATCCATTCAACCGGTCTACAAACTCTTGCGAACGGTCGCCTGCATACACCACATGTGAATGGCTGTCGCACCAAGTAGGAAGAATTATTTTTCCAGTAACATCCACAACTTCATCCGTTTCTTGGATGACCAAATCTGCCATAGATCCAAAATCTAAAATGTTATCCCCCTGAATTCTTAAAAATGCATTTTTGATATGTGGTAACTCCTTCATTGAATCCCCCATCACTTTTACTTCCGATTTTGGGCGGGTTTGAAGTAATTCTTTAATGTGAATAAAAAGGGTGTTCATAGATTTATTTTGAGTTTCCAATCATATTTTCTGGTTTGACCCAAGCATCATAATTTTCTGCGGTTACATACCCCAGATTGATGGCTTCTTCTTTAAGAGTTGTTCCATTTTTATGGGCTGTATTTGCTATTTCAGCAGCTTTGTAATAACCGATTTTGGTATTCAAAGCGGTGATTAACATCAATGAGTTATTTAATAATTTTTCAATAACATCGTGGTTGGGTTCAATGCCTGAAGCGCAGTGGGCTTCAAAACTAAGTGCTGCATCGCCCAACAGTTGTGCAGATTGTAAGAAGTTAGCTGCCATCATGGGTTTGAAAACATTCAATTCGTAATGTCCTTGAGTGCCTCCAACAGATATCGCAACATCGTTGCCCATTACTTGTGCACAGACCATTGTAAGTGCTTCACATTGTGTAGGGTTTACTTTACCGGGCATGATTGAGCTTCCAGGTTCGTTTGCAGGAATGGTAATTTCTCCAATTCCAGAGCGAGGTCCTGAAGCCATCATACGAATGTCATTAGCGATTTTATTTAAGGAAACGGCCAATTGTTTTAATGCGCCATGACTTTCTACGATTGCATCGTGTGCAGCGAGCGCTTCAAATTTATTAGGTGCTGTGATAAAGGGCAGTTCTGTGAAATCTGCAATATATTTTGCAACCAATTCCGAATAGCCTTCAGGTGTGTTTAATCCTGTGCCAACGGCTGTGCCCCCCAAAGCAATTTCGCTTAAGTGTTCTAGTGTGTTTTTGAGTGCTTTTAGTCCATGGTCTAATTGCGAAACATAGCCTGAAAATTCTTGTCCTAAGGTCAAAGGCGTCGCATCCATGAGGTGGGTACGTCCAATTTTTACGACTGTTTTGAATTTCTCAGACTTTGTTTGAAGTGTATCTCGTAATTTTTGAATGCCAGGGATGGTTGTTTCTACTACTTTTTTGTAGGCAGCGATATGCATCCCAGTTGGAAAAGTATCGTTTGAAGACTGTGATTTATTGACGTCATCGTTGGGTTGAATGGTTTTTTCGCCTTCTCCAATAATGTTTCCAGCCAGTTGTTGTGCTCGGTTGGCAATCACTTCGTTCACGTTCATGTTACTTTGCGTTCCTGAACCTGTTTGCCAAATGACCAATGGAAATTGGTCGTCATGTTTGCCTGCAAGAATTTCATCACATGCTTGTGCAATTAAATCACGTTTTTCAGAAGTCATAACTCCAAGCTCACAATTGGTGTAAGCTGCTGCTTTTTTAAGATATGCAAATCCATACACGATATCAATTGGCATAGAAGCCGCCGTTCCGATTTTAAAATTATTTCGAGAACGTTCGGTTTGGGCGCCCCATAATTTATCTGCGGGAACCTTCACATCTCCCATTGTATCTTTTTCTATTCTAAACATCATAACATTCTGATTTGAATACAAATTTACAATTTTTTAATTTCAATTCAATGTAGTTATCAGGTTGTTGTTAAATCTAAAATTTTAGGGTGTTAAGCTAGTTTTTTTGCAGACTATTTGTAGCCTAAAAAAAAGTATACACTGCTGCTATTACGCAAGCGGAAAATTGATGGGAGATTTTCATAAACTATTTCTTTTTTTGGATGATAATTATTACTTAATTTTGACAGCTCTATGGAAGAATTAACATTAACAACACCTGCACTTTTATTTTCTGCAATCTCTTTAATTATGTTGGCATATACCAACCGTTTTTTAGCCTATGCTGCAGTCATTAGAAATTTGCACGGTATTTATTTAGAACGCAAAGAAGAATCGTTAATAAGACAGATTAAGAATTTAAAACTACGTCTAAACTTAACCCGATGGATGCAGATTTTTGGAATTTCAAGCTTACTTTTTTGTGTGTTGACCATGTTTTTAATTTATGTTCATCAACATAATATGGCCGTTTGGATTTTTGGGTTCGCTTTAATTTTATTAATCATTTCTTTGGCATTATTGATCAAGGAAATACAGATCTCTGCTCAGGCGTTGCAATACCATATTGCTGATATTGAAGAACATTTAGAAAAAAACTAAGGAGTTTTATTTTTTATATTTTTACATGCCGTTTTCATTCCGATTTTTTTAGTTTGTTTTGAGTAATGAGGGGTTTTCCGTTTAATGCTTGAACTAACGTTGATGTTGCAAGAAGTCCATAAAAAATTGAAATAACGATGGTCATTTTTAAGTTTTTAAAAATATAGAAGGATAACAGCGGTAAAAGTTGTAAAGCATGCATTCCAATAAAGTGAGAGACTCTTAAATCCCCTACAGTTTTACTCCAACCTACAATCCACCAATTTGAATTATCGTTGATGGCTCCAACGCTATGATTCATCCTAGAGCCCATTAGACCGCCTTCAAATGAAAAAATAACAAAAATCAAAATCCCCAAACGAATTGACCAAACGTAATATTTAGGTAAATCTGGAAAAGACTGTGTGAAAAATAGCAAGCCAATATAAGCAGTGTATAGTGTAACAAGTACTGCTGCTAAACCCATTAAGGAATATAGAAGTGAATATGTTGGTGTACTAATATTGAAGTGAGACAATTGTCCTTTTGATGCTTGAAAAATAATATATATAAGTTCAAATCCGAACAATGTAATTACTGTCCAATTAAAAGGGGTTACATTAAAATTGGATAGATAATAACAGTACCAAGCCATAGTCCAAGAGAACAAGCCTATTGATATTGCAAATTTCAAAGGTTTGAACCAAGCGTTTACTCCTTGAATTTCTGTTGATGTTGTTTTAGTTAGAATAATACAAACTATTGAAATAATAACGCACAGCAAGCCAAAATAAAATAAGTATTCATTGCGAATTTTCAATTCTTTAATAAAGCCAATAACTTCTTCTATCATAGATCAATTTTTTAGTTCATTTTATACTTCGGAACAAAATAATTTAAGCAATACAGCATTGCTCCATAAGTAAAAATGAGCGTAGGAATATTGGTGTTAAAACCTAAATCGAATTCTGGTATGCCAAACAGTTCTCTGAATGAATGAGTAGCGATAAGTAGCATAAAAATAATGCCATAAGCAAATACAGACATAATGCTTATTTTATTCTTTTTGGTGCGTTTAATTCCCTTTTTAGTTTCTTTTCTAAAGAAATACCAGAGTGTTACAATGCTGAATAAGGCTTCAATTATAATTGCGGTATAAGGACTAGAGGCATATAAACCAAAACCTAACGCCATCGTTTTTGAACCAAATAGGTGGTGCATATGTCCGGAAAAGAAGTCCAAAACAAAGTGAATTGACACCAAAGCCATACTTACTAATCCTATTTGTGTGCTTTTGAAACATATTTTTCCTAAGGTAAAAGCGACGAGAAGCCAAATTATAAGAGGAAGCAAATCGTGACTATATACCATATCTACTGCCATATTGCTTAAAGTAGCATCTAAAGCATCACTAGGATTTGTAGGTTCAATCCCTATATAATGGAATACAAACCATAAAAAATCTTGCAATTGTGAGATAATTAAAAAAAATAAAAGAGTTCCTTTTGGGGATTTTTGTTTAGCAATTAATGCTGTACTAAAATGACCTGCTAGCATACGTTTTAATTTATTTTTATATTTTTGCTATCGAATTGAAAGCAAAAATAATTATTACTTTCAAATTAATAGTAATAATCGAATAAAAATGAAAAATAAATTTCGCTCAGGTTGTCCAATCGCTTCTACTTTAGATATTGTTGGCGATAAATGGTCTTTGTTAATTATTCGAGATATGCTCATAAAGCATAAAAAGACGTTCAAAGAAATATCAGATTCAGATGAAATGATTGCTCCAAGTATTTTGTCAGCTAGACTTAAATTGCTGGAGTCTTATAAATTAATTACAAAGAGAAAATTTCCTGAAAACAAAAAAGAGAATATTTATTTGTTGACAAATAAAGGAATTGATTTTGCTCCTATTATAATTGAATTCACTTTATGGGGCGATTCTCACATGCAAGAATTTAATAAAATAGATATTATTGACGGTTTACAGGCTGATAAATCAATGATCATTACGACTGTTCAGAACAATTATGACTCAATGTTGATTCAATTAGGATAGTTGTTCTCTTATGGTATAACGTTCTTGTATATGAAAAGTAGCGGCTTTTTAAAAACTAACTTTTAGTTTAGTAATGATATTAAATTTATAAAATTCATTTTCGTTTAAGGGATAAAATCGCTATTTTTCATATAATTCGTTAGGTTTTGTGTGATATTCCTTCAAATTTACCGTGTTAAACTAGTTGCAAAAAATTAATGTAGAATTAAATTATCTTTGCCAAATTCCAAAATAGAATAATTTAACTATTACAATTTAACTTTACTTATTCTTCCAATATCTTTTTCCTTATAACCATAAGCCGCTTTTAAGATTAGTTTATCGTTTTCTATGTATAGACTATCAGCATAATAATCTAATGTTATGAGATGGTGCAAAATTGGTAGGTACTCGTTTTTCTCATAAACATCCATATAATAATTGCTACATCCACGATGACTGCTTGGGAAACAATCCCCTTCGTATATATAAAAGGTATGAGAGCCCAATGTTTTTTTCTCAGTATTATCCTCCCAATTTCCCACGCTAGCTACAAAATATATAATCAGAATAATTATTGGAATAACCACTAAAAAAATGATTGATTTAACTATTGCTTTTAGGGTATCTTTTGTTTTTCTATTCTCTTTGTCAATAGAGTTGGTTTTTATCCAAACACGAATAATATAAATTATGACCAATACATAGGCTACTACCCAGAACATTGCAATCACCAGAGACCATTGTTCTTTAAATTCTGGAATTACTTTTATGGATACTACAAGTAAAGTAGCAATAATCCATAGAATAAGTATGGAACCAATTTTTTTCATCTTTTTTCTCGAATGTAGATTGTGTAATTTAAACGACTTAATCCATTACCATAGAAACGTAAAGAGTAGTTGTCATTTTTATAAGTAGTATTTTCACCTACTTCTACTTTCTCAATAATCCAATTTGACATTAGAAATATTTTTATTTCTTTTTGGTTGATGGGGTTTAATACCTTCAGTCCGTTCACGAGTATGTAGTTATTGGTAAGGTTAGATAAGCTATAGGTGTTTGTTCCTGTTTTAACCACATTAGCTGGGTTAAAGCGAATGTCATTACTAAAAAAACCGGGGTTTGGGTCAAAAACTCTTATTGTACTCTGCTCTTTAAATTGTATATATTCGTGCATAAAGGGGTTAAAGAAGTCTGTTAGTTTAGTTTCACTTGCTGTTTCTGTACAAAAAAGAAAAGAACTCGATCCCCATTCGTAGGGATAATCATCTACAAGGTTATTGATGTTAGAATTAAATGAATAAATGGATGTTCTATTCAAAGAGCCAATAGTTAAGATTTCTTTTACATGGTTTAACGTCATTGGAGTTGGACCAAACTTTGTAACATCTTCAGCAAGTTGTTTATCACTGATAACAACTGAAGAAAATGGGTAGTCAAGTGCAAACCTTTCGTCTGAATAAGACAATTGAGCATTAAGATGTGTTTTTTTTGGCGTGTAGACACCTTGAACTTTTACTTGTATCATTTTCCTTTTTTTATGCAAAAGAATGAGAGAGATGATATCTGGGCGACATAAAGTAGAGTCGGGATGTTTAACATATTCTTGTGAATGCTGTCCAAAATGTTTGGTATTTATCATTTCTTTACCATTCATGTAGACTGTTAGATGAACGGTAGTAGTTGCATTTAATCTTCGACCATTTTCCTGTTTTGGGAAAAACAATTTTATTTTTAAACGATTTCTCCCAAGTCTATATTTCTTAATAATTTGTTTGTCACTTCCTACAATAAAAGATTTAGGGATTTTTGTATTCTCATCTACATTCCAAAGTAGGTGTGATTGTATATTAACTACTTTATCAGACTTTAATATTTCTACATATAGAGTTGGCTTATCAGCAAAAATTGAAGAAATATTACAAAGAAATATTATAAAAAATAGGAGTATGTCTTTCATTTTTAATAGTTGTATGAACTATAGAAGATATAGTAATAATATTTTTTTCATAATGTTAATTTTAAAACTTCTACTTAGACTCTTTAATTTAGCAAAGGCTTAATTATTGCCAACTAGATATATCCAAATAAAATCTTATACTAACCGGTTGTATGTTTAGCGATAACACAATTTTTTATTTGTCATTATTTATTAATGTAATGCCAAACCCACCTACAGCACAATTCCTGTCGTGTGGTGAAATCCCATATCGGAACCCTTCCAATACGCTTTTCTCGGTAAAATAATATCTTAAGCTTCGGTTAAATTGCTTATGAAGAAATAGACTTGGGTTCTATAACTACCCAAACCTACACAAAATTTTTTAAACCCCAACAAAATCGGTTTGAATATTAATAAATAAATCTAAAATTTTATGTTGTAAAACTATTTTTCTTATAGTATATTTGTAGCGTAAAACAAAAGCATATACCATGTTCGATTTTGATCAGTATTTAGGATTTTTAGCATTTTTATCTATATTAACCTTAGGATTTTGGTTAATGATTTTTTTATTGACTTTTGCCATTCCTTATTGGTTGGTGGGATCTGCTTTGGAGCATTTCAAAGAAAAAAGAGACGCTAAAAAAGTAAAAGCGGAAGAAGCTTAAATAGTTTCACCTTTATATAAATCAAAATCCAAAACAATTATGTTTTGGATTTTTTTGTTTCTTACCCTTCATAACCATTTCCAAAGCCTCGTTGTGCATCTTTTTTCTTCTGGTTAAAACGGTAGGTAAATGATAGGTTGTAAGATCGTACACGCCATCGGTAATAACTGTCACTATAAAACGTAGGAGTGGTTGACTCTAAGTTACGGCGTTGAGTATTAAATAGATCATTGATATTAACTGAAAGAGATGCTTTTTCTTTGAATAGGTCTTTACTAAATGCCATATTTGAAGAGAAGCGCCCATCTCGTTTGTTTACAGCATCAATTCTTGGGCCATCATAACTCAAGCGTGTTTGCCATTCAATATTTCCTGGTAAGGTGTATTTGTTATTCAAACGAATGAACCAGCCTAAATTTTCAGAATCATAACTTAAACCTTTGTAACTCCCTTTAATAATGGACTGGTAAAGGTTAAAATTTGCATTCATATTCCATTTTTTTGTTGGACGGTAGGTCAATGTAAATTCAAACCCATAACGGTCGTCTTCAGCTAAGTTGATAGGGCCGCGTCGAATGATTGGTACGCTCTGTCCATCCACTACAATTTCTTCGCCAGTATCTTCACTCACAAAAGTGAAAATATCGGTTGCATGACTAAAATATAAAGAAGTGTTGAGTGTTAAGACACCAAATTTGTTTAGATATCCAATATCAAATCCATTTGAATAACTTGGATTGATGTTTGGATTGCCTTGAAATAAATTTGTTGCACTGCTTCTAGAAGGAAACGGATTTAAATACCATGATCCTGGTCGGCTAATACGGCGGTTATAGCCTAATGTCAAGCTTTGGGTTTCAGAAAATTCGTAACCTAAATTGACCGTAGGAAAGAGTCCAACATAATTATTATTGGAATAATCATTACTGCTCAGCTGTTGTATGGTTATCTGTGTTGCTTCCAAACGTAAGCCTAGCAAAAATGAAAATTTATCTTTTAATTTACTTCCATATTGTGAATAAAATGCATTGACATCTTCTTTATATATCAATGTATTACTAACGTCAGTATCTAATACAAAATTATCATTTTCGGCAAATTCTAATTTATAGTCCGTTGTGTTTTTTGTGAACCGACCGTTATAGCCTGCTTCAAAACGACTCTGTTCTCCAATGGGAAGCGTGAAATCTGTTTTGAATAAAATACGTCTTTGATTTTCAATTGTTTGGACACGTTCAGCTGCCAAAGAATTGTTGTAAATGATAGAATTTTCATCTTCAGTGCTGTTTTCAACTTGGAAATCTGCTGTCAAACGGTGGTCGCTGTTGCCATGAAACTGTTTGTCAAAATTAATAGAAAATTGAGTAGTTTGATCTGTTTCTAATTCGGGGTCATAACGCAAAGATTCACCAATCAGTGTTTTTGATGCATCTAAGGTTTCTGCTCTGTTAAATGTTTCATTGCTATTATCACTTTTTCTGATAAGAAAGGCGGTTGTCAAAGAGGTGGTTGGATTGATGTACCATTCAATACCAGTGTTGCTATTAAATCCTTTTCGAATCCTTTCAAAAGTGCGGTATTCATTTCGAAACGTATTTGGAGCATCCTGAATGAGAACTCCAGCCTCATCGTACTCTGAATTGAAAAACTCTGTTTTTGTGGTAGAATTTCCAGGACTATTTCTGTAAGAATAGCCAGAGTTATTAAAGATGTTCACATTGCCAGTACGGAAGTTAATATTTCCTGAACTCCCTAACTGATCAGGATAACCTCCATTCAAAATGACAGCACCATTTAGTCCGAGAAGCTTACTTCGTCTCAAAATAATGTTCAAAATTCCAGCAGTGCCTTCAGCATCATAGCGTGCAGAAGGAGAGGTGATAATCTCTACTTTTTCAATCGCATCTGCGGGTAATTGTCTTAAAGCATCGGTGGAGTTCAATCCTACCAGCCCAGAGGGTTTGCCATTTATTAGAATACGTACATTCTGATTTCCTCTCAAAGCAACATTTCCTTCAATATCCACAGAAACAGAAGGTACATTGTCTAAAACATCACTCACGCTACCGCCTCTTACAGTGAGGTCTTTTCCTACATTGTATATTTTTTTATCCAATTTAATTTCAACCGAGGTTTTTTCAGCAATAAGGTCAACAACTTCCAATGTTTGGAAATCTGCTTCTAGTTGAATGACACCAAAATCAGTGTTTTGGTCAAGGTTATAATTTGGCTTTATAACTGTCATAAGTGAGAAATATTCAAATGAAATATCATAAATTCCTTTGGGAATTTCGATACTGAAGTTTCCTTCAGAATCTGTAATACCACCACCAATGATCTTATTTTCAGTTGTACTAAAAAAAGCAACAGTTGCATATTCAATAGAACGTTGACTTTCTTTTTCTAAAATATTTCCAGAAACAACAAATGAATCACGTTTATTTTGAGCATCCAAAGAAGTGAGCGCTAGAACTAAAGTAAGAGCAAATAACAAGTTTTTAATCATAACAATCGGTTAATTATCGAAGGTAAAAATAGCTTGATAAATAACGCGTAAGGGTTAATATTGTGTTAAATAAAAAGAGACTAAATGAACTTAAAGAATTTCAAGAATTTTTTCATTTGGTCGCCCAATGACTCCTTTGTTTTTGTGAATTACAATAGGGCGTTCTATTAGTTTTGGATGAGATACCATAACCTCAATCAACTCTTGATCAGACCATTGCTTTCCTTTATACTCCAATTTCCAAACTGCTTCATTCCGACGTATAAGATCGATTGGTGAAATGCCTAAAATTATAATAATTTCGTTCAGTTCAGTTGCATTCAATGGGTTAGAAATATAATCAATAACCTCGTGAGGTTGACCAGAATCTTGAACCGTTTGAAGCCCTTCACGAGATTTTCGACAGCGGTTGTTGTGGTAAATTTTTATCATAGTGTATCTGGATTTTCTTTTTGCCCCATGAGCATTAAATAGGCTTTTAAAAAAGAAGTAATATCTCCATTCATTACATTGTCAACATTACCAGTTTCTTCAGAAGTTCTGACATCTTTGACCAGCTTGTAGGGATGCATTACATAATTTCTGATTTGACTTCCCCATTCAATTTTCATTTTCCCTGCTTCAATATCTTCGCGTTGTGCCAATTGTTTTTTAAGTTCAATTTCATACAATTGCGATTTTAACATTTGCATTGCTCTTGAACGGTTGTCGTGTTGCGAACGCGTTTCCGAACAGGAAATTTGAATACCAGAAGGTTTATGAGTTAATTGTACTTTGGTTTCAACTTTATTCACATTTTGCCCTCCAGCACCACTGGATCGTGCGGTGGTGATATCAATATCTGCAGGGTTGATGTCGATTTCAATCGTATCGTCTACAAGTGGGTAGACATATACAGAAGCAAAACTTGTATGGCGTTTGGCATTGCTATCAAAAGGAGAAATTCGTACCAAACGATGCACGCCATTTTCACCTTTTAGCCATCCAAAAGCAAAGTCGCCTTCAATTTGTAGTGTTACTGTTTTGATACCAGCAACATCGCCATCTTGAAGATTCAGTTCTTTGATTTTAAAATTATTCTTCTCAGCATACATGATATACATTCGCATGAGCATACTTGCCCAATCGCAACTTTCTGTACCTCCAGCACCTGCAGTGATTTGTAATACAGCACTGAGTCCATCTCCATCTTCGGAAAGCATGTTTCTGAACTCGATATCTTCTAAAAATGCAGAAGTCAGTTCAAATTGTTTTTCAACTTCTTCAGCGGTTGTTTCACCTTCTTTAAAAAAATCAAACAAGATTTCTAGTTCTTCAGTGTAAGTTTGTGCTTTTTCAAAATCGGTAACCCACTTTTTATTGACTCGTAAAGATTTCATGAGCAGCTCGGCTGCTTTTGAGTCGTTCCAAAAATCAGGAGCAAAGGTTTTTTCTTCTTCGTTTTGAATTTCAATGCGTTTGGCATCTAAGTCAAAGATACCTCCTCAACGCTCCAAGGCGCTCAAAAAGATCTTTTATGTGATCGTGTGTTATCATAATTTTATTTCGAAATACAAAAATAGAATTTATAGTATAGAATTAAAATAATATGTAGATTTATATCCAAAATATAATTCATGCAAATAGATTTAAGAAGCGATACCGTTACAAGACCATCTAAAGGGATGTTAGAGGCTATGATGGCTGCCAAATTGGGAGATGATGTCTATGCAGAAGATCCGACGGTGAATGCCTTGGAAGCCCGAATTGCAACGCTTTTTGGAAAACCAAAAGCCCTGTTTTTTCCTTCGGGAACTATGGCAAATCAAACGGGTATCAAACTTCATACGCAGCCTGGAGAACAGTTGATATGTGATAAATATGCACATGTTTATAACTATGAAGGCGGTGGTGTGTCATTTAATAGTGGTGTGTCATGTCAGCTTGTGGATGGTCATCGGGGTATGATGACGGCAGCCCAAGTAGAAGCAGCTATCAACCCGCCTGATTTTTACCACAGTCCATTGACTTCTTTAGTAACTTTGGAAAATACGACCAATAAAGGCGGTGGTGCTTGTTGGGATTTTAACGAAATTTCAAAAATTAGAACGGTTTGTGATTCCCATGATTTAGGGCTTCATTTAGATGGGGCTCGTTTGTGGAATGCACTCGTTGCAAAGTCTGAGACAGCACTTCAATATGGTCAAGTTTTTGATACTATTTCAGTTTGTTTTAGTAAGGGTTTAGGAGCTCCGGTAGGTTCTGTGTTAGTAGGAGATGACGCTCTGATGAAAAAAGCGTTACGCATCAGAAAAATGTTAGGGGGAGGCATGCGTCAAATTGGATTGCTTGCAGCAGCAGCTTCTTATGCGTTGGACTACCAATACGATCGACTTAAAGACGATCACCAAAAAGCAAAAGAGATTGCAGAAGTCCTCAACCAATTAGATGCTGTTTCTAATGTTGAACCTGTGGAAACAAATATTGTAATATTCAAATTAAACTCAAATACACCTCAAGAATTATTTTTAAATAATCTAAAAGCACACGATATTCTTGTAAGCGACATGGGAAGTGGAAAGCTGAGAATGGTGACGCATTTAGATTATACCGATGCCATGCATGCCAATCTTTTAGAAATATTGAGTAAACCCTAATTATTTTTTGTAAGTTTAACCCTCTAAATTTTAATATTCATTGTTATGAAACTCAAATTTTTATTTCTAATTTTAATAAGCTCACTTTTTTCTTGTGATACTAAGACTCAAAAATCAATGTCTGAATTACCAAATGCTCCAGTAGCGAAACAAATACCTAAAAATTTAACAATTCATGAAGATGTGAGAGTTGATGAATTTTACTGGTTAAACGATAGAGAAAATCCTGAAGTGATTGACTATCTTAATAAAGAAAACGACTACTATGACGCTCATACGGCGCATACCAAAAAATTTCAAACATCTTTGTTTGAAGAAATGAAATCAAGAATAAAAGAAGATGACAGTTCTGTGCCTTATAAATACAATGGATACTGGTACATCACTAAATATCAAAAAGGGAAAGATTACCCTATTTATACGCGAAAAAAAGAAACGTTAGAGGCGGCAGAGGAATTGTTGTTTGATTGTAACGAGATGGCTAAAGATCATTCGTATTTTAGATTGGTAGGATTGAATATAAATCTCAACAATGATTTGGTTTCTTATGGAATAGATACAACAGGTAGACGTCAATATACCTTGCATATCAAAGACCTAAAAACTAATAAAATTTTTAAGGATGAAATTTCAAATACTACTGGAGGTAGTACTTGGGCAAATGACAATAAAACCCTGTTTTATACTCAGAAAGATGAAACAACGCTTCGCTCGGAAGCAATTTATAAGCATCAACTGAATACGGATCAAAAATCAGATGTATTGATTTATGAAGAAACGGATGACACTTTTGGAGTGAGCGTTTATAAAACTAAATCTGATAAATATTTAGTCATAGCGAGTTATAGTACCCTAACGACGGAATATCAAATTCTAAAAGCGGATACTCCCAATGGAGATTTTAAGGTATTTCAACCCAGGACTCGCGGTTTAGAGTATGGGATTTCTCATTTTGAAGATTCGTTTTATATTGTTTCTAATGCCGATGGTGCTCAAAATTTTAAGCTATCAAAAACATCAGAAACTCAAACTGAAAAACAATATTGGAAAGATGTAATCCCACACAGAAAATCAGTATTGTTAGAAGATATTGATATTTTTAAAGATTTTTTAGTAGTATCAGAACGTGAAAATGGATTGAATCATATCCATATTAAACGTTGGGACGGTACTGATAGTTATTACCTTCCTTTTGAAAGTGAAACCTATACAGCATACACCACTACAAATATTGATTTTAATACGACTATTTTACGATACGGATATCAGTCTCTAACGACACCTTCTTCCGTTATTGATTTTGATATGGTTACTAAGACTAAAACCATCCAAAAAGAACAAGAAGTATTAGGTGGGAAATTTAAAAAAGAAAATTATACTTCCGAACGTTTGTGGGCGACAGCTGCTGATGGGACTCAAATACCAATCTCTTTAATACGCCATGTAGATACTGAGAAATCTCCTAACACTCCTTTGTTATTGTATGCTTATGGGTCTTATGGAAGTACAATTGACCCGTATTTTTCTACAGTAAGATTGAGTCTTTTAGATAGAGGGTTTGTTTATGCAATCGCACACATTAGAGGCGGGCAGTACCTAGGACGTCAGTGGTACGAAGATGGAAAGTTATTTAAAAAGAAAAATACGTTTTCAGATTTTGTAGATTGTTCAAAATATTTAATTAAAAATAATTATACCTCTGCTGAGCATCATTATGCAATGGGCGGTAGTGCCGGTGGGTTATTAATGGGAGCTGTCATAAATTTAGCTCCTGAATTATACAATGGGGTAGTAGCACAGGTAGCATTCGTAGATGTTGTAACCACTATGTTGGATGATAGTATTCCATTAACTACAGGAGAATATGATGAGTGGGGGAATCCAAATGAAAAAGATTATTACGATTACATGAAGTCGTATTCGCCATATGATAATGTCACAAATAAGTTATATCCTAATATGTTAGTGACAACAGGACTGCATGATTCTCAAGTTCAATACTGGGAACCAGCTAAATGGGTAGCACGCTTACGAGCACAGAACAAAAACTCGTCTCAACTCTATCTTCAGACCAATATGGAAGCAGGTCATGGAGGTGCCTCTGGACGTTTTGAAGCCTTAAAAGAAGTCGCCGCTGAGTATTCATTTTTATTAGATCTAGAATCTATATCAAAGTAGATATAAAATAAAATTGTAATTTTGTGGACGACTAAAAATTGAAAAACTAGGTTTGGTAAATAAAGAAAAATTAATATTTAATAATGTATTGGAATTAGTGGGAAATACACCAATGGTGAGGTTAAATGTAGTAACATCCGAGTTTCCAGGTAGTTATATTGCCAAGCTAGATTCTTTTAATCCAGGGCATTCTTCTAAAGATCGAATCGCACTTCACATTATTGAAGAGGCCGAAAAAAAAGGAATTCTAAAACCTGGCGACACAATTATTGAAACTACTTCAGGAAACACAGGGTTCAGCATCGCTATGGTCAGTATTATTAAAGGCTATAAATGTGTGTTAGCTGTTAGTTCAAAATCGTCATTGGACAAAATTGACATGCTAAAAAGTATGGGCGCAAAAGTATATGTCTGCCCTGCAAACGTTAGCGTTGATGATCCACGATCCTATTACGAAGTAGCAAAACGATTGCACAAAGAAATTGAAGGCTCGATTTATATAAATCAATACTTTAATAGCCTTAATTTGGAGGCACATTACAAAAGTACCGGCCCTGAAATATGGAACAAAACCGAAGGTAAAATCACACATTTAGTCGCCTGTAGCGGTACAGGAGGTACCATTTCTGGAACTGCTAAGTATTTGAAAGAACAAAACTCCAACATTAAAATAATAGGCGTTGATGCTTACGGATCTGTCTTAAAAAAATACCATGAAACCCGCGAGTTAGATCCTAATGAAATCTATCCCTATCGTATTGAAGGACTCGGTAAAAATTTAATTCCTACTGCAACCGATTTTGACCTCATTGATAAATTCATCAAAGTGAATGATGAGGACAGCGCACACACTGCTAGAGAAATATCTAAAACTGAAGGGATCTTTGTAGGCTACACTTCTGGAGCTGTTGTACAAGCGGTTAAGCAACTTCAAGAATCAAACGAATTTAAAGCCACAGATGTGGTCGTTCTTATATTTCCAGATCACGGGTCACGTTACATGAGTAAAATATACAACGATCAATGGATGGAAGATCAAGGTTTCTTTGACGAACAAAATCAATCATCAGCAAAAAGTATTGAGTTTATTAAATAGATAAATTCACTCTCTTATTCCGCATAACTAATACAATAACTCTCTCCGTTTTAAATGCTTAAATTATTATGTATTCATAATATTATTGTATAATTTTGTGGTGCAAACTAACTAAAGATCATGATGAGAGATTTATTCGAAAAGATATATAAAGACAAAGGGCCTTTAGGTAAATGGGCTAGCTTAGCCGAAGGCTATTTTGTATTTCCAAAATTAGAAGGTCAGATTTCTAATCGGATGAAGTTTCAGGGTAAAGATGTCATTACTTGGAGTATAAATGATTATTTAGGACTCGCGAATCATCCTGAAGTTAGAAAAGTAGATGCAGAAGCTGCTAATGATTTCGGATCTGCATATCCAATGGGTGCTAGAATGATGTCTGGTCACACGTCTCTTCATGAACAATTACAAAATGAATTAGCAGAATTTGTAAGTAAAGAATCCACTTATCTTTTGAATTTTGGTTATCAAGGAATCATGTCTACAATTGATGCTTTAGTAGCTAAAGATGATATTATTGTTTACGATGTGGATTCACATGCCTGTATTATTGATGGCGTTCGTTTACACATGGGAAAACGGTTTACCTACAAGCACAACGACATTGAAAGTTTAGAAAAAAACCTAGAGCGAGCTACTAAAATGGCCGAACAGACAGGCGGTGGAATTTTAGTAATTTCCGAAGGTGTTTTTGGAATGCGAGGAGAGCAAGGGAAGCTAAAAGAAATTGCAGCTCTTAAAGATAAATTCAATTTTAGATTTTTAGTTGATGATGCACACGGCTTTGGTACATTGGGGAAAACAGGTGCTGGTGCTGGTGAAGAACAAGGGGTTCAAAATGAAATAGATGTGTATTTTGCAACCTTTGCTAAGTCTATGGCTAGTACAGGTGCTTTTATTGCTGCTGATAAAGAAATCATAGATTATTTAAAATATAACTTACGTTCACAAATGTTTGCAAAATCGTTGCAAATGCAATTGGTTAAAGGTGCTTTAAAACGTTTAGACATGATTCGTACCATGCCCGAACTTAAAGAAAATCTTTGGAAAATTGTTAATGCGTTGCAATCTGGACTCCGTGAGAGAGGATTTGATTTAGGAACAACTCAAAGTTGTGTAACTCCAGTTTACTTAAAAGGAAGTATTCCCGAAGCGATGGCCTTAGTGAAAGACCTTCGTGAAAATTATGGAGTTTTCTGTTCTATTGTAGTATATCCAGTCATTCCTAAAGGCCTTATTTTGCTGAGGTTGATTCCAACATCTATGCACACACTTGTTGATGTCGATGAAACGTTAAAAGCATTTTCTGTGATTCGTGAACGCCTAGAGAAAGGCGTTTATAAACGCCTTTCTGCATCGGTTGCTGCAGCAATGGGGGAGTAACTACTCTACAATTCTTTTTTAAACGTACATCGTTTTTTAATCAATACAGGATTAAAATTTTTCCATAATTTTTGGATGGCTACATTGTCCGCTAATTCTGGTGTTCTTCGACATTCTATAATGCCTTTTTCTTGGAAGGTTTTATGAAATGCACTAAAAATAATGGAATGCACTCCTTTTTTTTGGTATTCTGGATGGACACCAATTAAATAAAAATTTACTTTTTTTGATTTCTTGGCTTTTAAAATATGAAAAATTCCAAAAGGAAATAATCTACCTTTTATCTTTTGTAATGCTTCCGAAAATGATGGCATTACAATTCCAAAAGCAATCAATTCATCTGCCGAATTCACTACAAATTTAATGTATTCAGGGTTGATGAAGTTTAAAAATTTTTTCTTTAAAAATGCTTTTTGAATGTCTGTAATTTCTACAAATGAAGATAAAGAGGCGTAGCTTTGATTGAACAAATCAAACATCTTATCTGCATACGGCATCAAGTCTTTGGTTTTATTAAAATCTAAACTTCTTAGGTCATATCGTTTTTTGATGACTGTTTCGAGACGGTTAGAATCGGCAATTAAAATATCACTAAACAGATGTTTGTGTTCTAAGTATTCTTTTTCAACTTTAAACTTTAATTGATTAAAATGGTCTACATAATAAGGATGGTTGTACCAAGAAACCATGGTGCCAATTTCGTCATAACCATAGGTAAGAACTCCCACTTTATCTAAGTTAGAAAACCCAATAGGCCCTTCCATATAGCTTAAGTTATGTGATTTTCCGATGGACTTTACCTCGTCTAACAGTGCTTTTGTTACTTCAATATCGTCAATCATATCCATCCATCCAAAACGGATTTTATTGCTGCCATTATTTCTGACTTCCAGCCAATTAATAATCGCAGCAACACGTCCTACAATTTCTCCATTTTTATAAGCAAGAAACAATTGAGCATCCGCATTTTGGAGTACAGGGTTGGTGTTTTTATCAAACACTTTGATTTCTTCGCTAATAATTGGAGGAACCCAACACTTAGAATCTTTGTAGAGTGTAAAAGGGAACATCACAAATCGTTTTATCTCCTTCTTAGAAATGGCTTTCTTTATGACTATCATACTGGTTTAGTCCTCATCAAATTTAATATTCTTTTTTCTTTTGCCTCTATTTTTCTTACGAACTTTTCGCTTGTCTCGTTTATTAGTAGAAGTGTCATTGTCGGTTTTGATTTTATCTTTGTGGCGATCCAATCGATACGAGGCTCCAAAATTCAGACTTAATACTGACGGTGACACTTCT
>Ga0209534_10002074_pt1 | contig 20312 bp, 21 predicted proteins | sample COG_07_FD_184751 | JGI IMG/M metagenome (GOLD analysis project Ga0209534, IMG submission 184751) | Pelagic Microbial community sample from North Sea - COGITO 998_met_07 (SPAdes) (version 2) | ecosystem: Environmental > Aquatic > Marine > Neritic zone/Coastal water | place: Helgoland, sampling...
ATGGCATTGATGATGACCTGCTTTCCTCAAGCTACTCTATGAGCAAGAAATTCTTTAAGTTAGATGAAGCCACAAAAAATATTTACGCCCATCCTGAGATGGGTGGTGCTAGAGGCTATACACCATTTGGAAAAGAAACTGCATTGGGTGAAACAACTCCTGATATGAAGGAGTTTTGGCATCATGGTCCAGTCATCGATGATTCATTTGACCCCAGGATCGCTCCAAATATACAAGTAGATGAAATGCACGAATTTAATTCGCAATTTGATGGCTTATTTAATGATTTGAATCTTCTTGGGATGAAGGTCTTGAGTGCTATAGCAGTGATATTGGACAAAGAACCTAATTTTTTTGATGACTGGGTTAGCAAAGGAAATTCATTGCTTCGACTTCTCCATTATCCCCCAGTCTCTGATACTTCAAACATCTATAGAGCAAGGGCGCATGCTGATATCAATTTAATTACTTTATTGGTTGGCGCAGATGAATCAGGTTTAGAAGTTAAGAATCCAGACGGTGATTGGATCCCGATTGATGCAAAAAGCAAATCAATTGTTTGCAATATAGGAGATATGATGCAGCTGGTTACAAGGCAGCAATTAAAAAGCACCTCCCACAGAGTGGTTGATCACAACGCAAGCGGATCCTCTAGATATAGCATGCCTTTTTTTCTTCATCCAGCTCCAAATGTAGAGCTTCATTCTATTGTTGATGAATCCCTTGAGAGCATTAGCGCACATGATTTCTTAGAGGAAAGACTAAAAGCAATTAAGCTATACTAGGCCATGACTATTTCATCTATTTTACAAATTTTAATTGGTTTCGTTGGCTTGGTTTGCATTGCTATTCCATTTTCTCAAAATCGCTCCTCCATTAACTACAGATATATTTTTGTAGCCATTATTTTTCAAATCATTCTTGCCTTTGCTTTGTTGAAAATTCCATTCATTGTTCAAATATTTGCTTATCTTTCTGATGGCGTAAGCTCTTTACAGGCAGCGACTCAAGAAGGTGCTGAGTTTGTATTTGGTTATTTAAGTAATTCTTCTAATTCTCCCTTTGAGGCATCCGGTGCGGGTAATTCAATGATCTTTGCCTTTCAAATACTGCCCTTAATTATTGTGATATCCAGTCTTTCTGCCTTACTTTGGTTTTGGAATATATTGCCTTTGATAATTAGAGCTGTTTCGAAGGTTTTTGAGAAACTCTTTAATATTGGAGGGCCAATTGGTCTAGGCGCTACTGCTAATATTATTATGGGTCAGGTCGAAGCGCCGTTACTCGTGAGACCTTATCTTTCTCGCATGAGCGAAAAAGAACTTCTAATTTTAATGACTGCGGGCATGTCCACTGTGTCAGGCTCCATCATGATTGCTTTAGTTTCTATGCTCCAACCACAGTTTCCAGACTTGAATTTAATTCAACATCTTGTCTCAGCCTCTATTCTATCTATTCCAGCGGCAATCATGTACGCAAATATTATGATTCCGTCTGTAGAAGTTACTAACTTTGATGGTAATTCAATTCCTAAAGTCTATGACAGTTCAATGGATGCAATTACCAGGGGAACCCGTGATGGCCTGGATATCTGCCTTAACGTTGGCGCTATTCTTATTGCTTTTATTGCTTTAGTTTCTCTGCTTAATTCTATTTTAGGGATTGCAGGTGGCTGGGTCGGAATTGCTGATCTCTCTCTGCAATTAATATTAGGATATATGTTTTTTCCAATTGTGTGGTTAATGGGAATTCCGCTGTCAGAAACCTTGGCTTCTGCTGAGTTACTCGGCTTAAAAACTGCCCTAAATGAATTTGTTGCATATGGCGCTTTGGCCAACATTGAGCCAGGTGTCTTATCTGAAAGATCAAAACTGATCACTCTTTATGGTTTGTGCGGCTTTGCTAACTTCTCTTCAGTTGGTATTTTGGTTTCAGGTATTAGCGCAATGGCACCAGAGCGAAAAAATGATCTGATTAAAGTTTCTTTAAAAGCACTGGTTGGGGCAACGCTTGCCTCATGCATGACAGGCTTGGTAATTGGAATTTTCTAATTTAGCAAGACAATCGACGCATTCAAAAATGCTGCAAATGTAAGCCATAAGACATATGGTAAATATAGCCAAAATAATAATTTAGATTCAATTTTTAGGATTACTAAGATCTTTTGATTTAAAAATATCAGTATCGAGATATTTATTAATGCCAACAAAGGTGCATGCATAAAAAAGAACATCCACGACCAAGCTGCATTAAGTATTAACTGCGGTATAAATAGTTTCCAAATTTTATCTGCTGACTTAAATGATACAAATGCCATGAGCGCATAAAGAATTGGCCATACAATTCCAAAGACAAAGCTGGGTGGGTTCAGCGGGCTTTTTACGAGATCTACATACCAAGTATCAGAGTTTATAAAGATATTAGCCAAAGATCCTATGGCCGAGCATGCAATAACAAGCAAAGGCAGAAAATATTTCATTCCAGTGCTTTAGGCTCGCTCGATAACAAGAGAGCAAATGGAATATCCAGCACCAAACGAACAAATGATTCCTTTGTCACCCTTCTGAAGATTGTTGTTCAGATGATAGGAGAGAACGGATCCTGCAGATGCAACATTCCCAAACTCACTTAAAATCATAGGGGCGATATCGGGATCATAGTCACTTGTTCCAAGTATTCTGGTCATTATCACTCGACACATATTTGCATTGGCTTGATGAAGCCAGAATTGAGAAATATCTGAAACTGGAATATCAAGACGACTCAATTGATCGGTAACGAGACTTGCAACCATTGGGCAGACCTCTTTAAAGACACCCTTACCATTTTGTTTAAAAAATAAATCTTTCTTAGCCTTGGGAGGCTCTTCCACTCTATTTAAATAACCAAAATCACTTCTAATATTATTTGAAAATTGAGTGACTAATTTTCTATCAAGAATTCTAGCTCTATTTTTTGAGGTTGAATCCTTCTGAACAACTGTGGCAACACAAGCATCTCCAAATATAAAATGACTATCTCTAAGAGTGAAATCATTGTGAGGGGAGGTTAGCTCGGGGTTAATGACTAAAATAGTATCAGCCAACCCTGAGGCAATGTCGCTGTAGGCATTGCTAATAGCAAACGTAGTTGAAGAGCACCCAATGAGCATGTCATAACCATAACCTTCAATGCCAAGTTCATCCATTACCTCGCAGGCTATTGCAGGATAGTTCCTAGAAATGTGAGATGTTCCAAGAATGACTGCATCGACATCTTTGGCTTGAATGCCTGCTTGATCAAGCGCTTCTTTTGCAGCATGAATACTCATTTCTGCTAGTATTGAGATCTTGCCTGGATTTTCTGGACTTAAAATGGGCTTCATCACGTTAATATCTAAACAATTCTTCTTATCAATTAGATATCTGGTTTTAATGCCCGATGCCTTTTCAATGAATTCAACAGAAGAGGGTCCCAAAGCTTCTTTGGAGCCCGTTAATATTTCTTCCTCATGTTCTATGTTGTAAAGCCGAACATATTCATTAAATGATGAAACAATCTCCTCATTTGTGACTAGATGCTGAGCTTTCCAGTGACCTGTCCCAGAAATATATATATCGTGCATAATTTTTACCTATTACATGTTATTTTATATTCTTATGCAGATAATACCATTAGATACTAGCTCCAAAGACACATTAGATTTTGTGCTGCATGAATCAAAGCAGGACTTAATTTTTGGAGTTCTACAAATTTCACATGGCATGGCTGAGCATTTGGGGAGATACAAACACTTTATTAGTCACTTAAATAACGAGGGCTTTCATGTAATTATTCATAACCATCGGGGTCATGGAGATAGGCTGGTGGACGGCAAGATGGGTTTTTTTGCTACAAAAGGCGGTTGGGATTATCTTGTGGATGATCTCATTTTGATTCATAAATGGGCTGTGAAGCAATACCCAGAATTGCCTCATATCTTACTTGGCCATAGCATGGGTTCCTGGATTGCAATGTCCGCTCTTCAAAAAGTTACAGATTTTAATGCAGCCCTCATTTCAGGATCTTCCAAACCCAAAGCTCTCGAAACTATTGCACAAAAATTACTGGTTAGGATCGAAACAATGAGACTTGGACCTTCTGGCTGCAGCAGTTTTCTCCATAACACTATCTTCGGAGGTTTTAATGCAAAGTTTAAGGATACGAATACGCCCAATGACTGGCTCACAAGAGATCAATCAAGTGTAGACGATTACACGAAAGATCCCTTGTGTGGGTTTGTGGCAACCAATCAGCTTTGGTTAGATGTCATTGAGGGTGTTTCAAATATCTTCATTCCAGACAACCTAGGCTTAATTTCAAAAGAGATGCCTGTGTTAGTTTTCTCTGGCAGTGAAGATCCAGTTGGTGGCATGGGCAAGGGAACTACAGAGTTGCACAATAGCCTTGTTGAGTCTGGCTGCAAGAGTACGTTATTATTGATTCAGGGCGCTAGGCATGAAACCCTTAACGAAACTGATAAAATGGATACATATCAACACGTAATTAGTTTTTTAAAAAATAATTTAACTGGACTCTAATATGGATCTAGATGGCAAAATTTCACTTGTTACTGGCGCAGGCCAAGGCATCGGAGAGGGTATAGCCAAAGTTCTTGCCGCCCATGGATCAAAGGTTGTCTTAGTTGATTTGAATGGAGATGCTGCCAAGAAAGTGTCAGATCAAATTAATTCTAATATCCCGGATGCCGCAATTAGCTTTCAAGCCAATCTAACGGATGAGACTGCTATCGCAGCAATGATTGAGTTTGCACATGAAAAATTTAACCGCCTAGACTGTATTTGCAATAACGCAGCTGCCTCCAAAGGCATTGGACCGGTTGAGGATTATGCGCTCCAAGATGTGCAAGCAACTTTAGAGTTAACTTTCACAGCCTTGTGGAAGTGCTTGCAGGCTGAAATTAAGTATTTAAAACAGCATGGCAATCCGGCATCAATAGTAAATATTTCCTCGAACTCTGCCTTAACAGGTTATGCATTTAATTCTATTTATGCTGCCAGCAAAGCTGCAGTTAATAATTTAACTCAGTCGGTTGCAAAAGAATTAGCAAGAAAAAATATTAGAGTGAATGCAGTTTCGCCTGGAACTATTAATACACCAGGAGTTAAAAGGTATTTTGAAGAGGAGCCAAGCGCCAAGGAAGCCCTAGAGAAGTCTTCGTTGTTAAGAAGAATAGGGGAGCCCGAGGAGATTGGGGAAATGGTTGCTTTTCTTTTATCAGAAAGATCCTCATTTATCACAGGACAAATCATCTCAGTAGATGGCGGCGCATCTATTAATTAACTCCTTTTATGATTAATAATAAGTACTCATATCCTGAATTAATTCGCGTTGAAAAAAATGACGTTCGTTATTACCAAGATTCTAAAGAAAATTTAGTTCCCTCCGTCACCACAATACTTTCTGCAACCGGCGATCACTCTGGGATTGATGCATGGAAAAGAAGAGTTGGACCAAAAACTGCAAAGGAGGTTGTCCTTGAGGCCACAACCATAGGAACTGCGGTTCACTTAGCAATTGAAAACTATCTCAATGGAGTTGAATGGCAAGATTTTTCAGAAGATCGATTGGGTTTAATGGCGCATCAAATAGCAAAAAGGTTTGTTGATGATTGTCTGGTCGATATTGAGGAGGTCTGGGGGCTTGAATCTGGCTTGGTCGTCGATGGTTTATATGCAGGAACAGCAGATTGCATTGGAGTCTTTAAGGGCAGGCCTACTATTATAGATTTTAAAACTGCCAAAAAGATTAAACGAAAAGATTGGATAGAAGACTATTTTTTACAAGGCGCGGCCTACGCCAATGCACATAATGTTATGTATGAAACTAACATAGACTCCATTGCAATTTTAATGGTGGATAGAGATCTGCTGTTTAAAGAGTTTTTGGTTGAAAAGAAAGAATTCGATAGTTTTACTGGTCGATGGAAGCAGAGGATAATTGAGTATTACAAAACACACGAAATTTTAGGGAGAGAATAAATGAATGATTTAAAAGATAGGGTTGTAATGATCACGGGTGCTAGCTCAGGCTTTGGAAGAGAGGCTGCAAGAATGTTAGTAAGCCATGGAGCAAAAGTTATTTTAGGTGCAAGAAGAGAAGAAAAACTGAAGGAGCTTTGTGATGAATTAGGTTCTGATGTCTCAACTTACATGGTTACAGACGTAACCTCCAAGGACCAGATGCATGCTTTGGCTCAGCACGGAATAAAGACTTTTGGACGCATAGACTCATTGGTAAATAATGCTGGAATTATGCCTCTATCGCTTATTAAAAAAGGTAGAACTGACGAATGGGATCAAATGATTGATGTAAATATTAAAGGTGTCTTATATGGAATTGATTCAGTTTATGCTCATATGCTTGAAAGGGAATCAGGTCAGATTATTAACATTTCATCGGTAGCTGGCAAAAGAGTCATGCCTGGCAGCGCAGTTTATTCTGGAACTAAATATGCTGTACGAGCTATTTCTGAAGGTCTCCGCGTCGAGTCAGCTGGTAAAATTCAAGTCACTTGTATTTATCCCGGAGCATTTACAACAGAGCTTGCCTTTACAATTAAGGACGAGTCCATGATGGAAGCTTTGATGAATAGAGGGTTGGGCGCTATTGCACAACCAGCAGAGAGAGTTGCAGAATCTATTGTTTATGCATTGCAGCAGGACCCGGGCGTTTCAGTTAATGAAATTGTTATAAGACCGACTGCCCAAGACACTTAATAAATAAATTCTACTATGACCATTAAAAGATTAGTTTCCTCATCACTTCTTATATTACTATCCATTTCTAGTATGGCTGAATGCATATTCGCTGATTTAATTCTTGCAAATGGAACTGTTTATACGGGCAATAAGTATCAACCAATAGCCAAAAATATTGCAATTAAAGATAGTTTGATTGTGGATGTAAGTAACAATTTTTTTGATAAAGATTTATTTTGTGAAACACCTAAAATTATTGATTTAACAGGCCAATATATTTTTCCTGGGTTTGTGGATGCCCATGGACACCTCAAAGGAATTGGTTATAGAGAATTGACTCTAAATCTTCAGGGAATTAATTCTTTAAATGAAACATTGGAAACAGTTAAGAAGTATGTTCTTACAAAAGAGTCGGGTGAATGGATCGTTGGAAGAGGCTGGATAGATAAGATTTGGCCTGAAAAACGTTTTCCAACTAAGCAAGATTTAGATATATTTTCTCCAGAAAATCCTGTGGTTCTTGAAAGAGCAGATGGTCATGCAATTGTTGCAAATTCTTTGGCTTTAGATTTAGCAAATATTACTTCTGCCACTCCTGATCCTCAAGGAGGTTTTATTGAGCAAGATGCTGCTGGTGAGCTTACTGGTTTGCTTGTTGATACAGCCATGAGTTTAATCACAGACCTCACTCCGAAACCATCATTAGCCATGGATAAAGAAGCATTTCTTAAAGGCTTGCAGAGGAACGTGAGCTTGGGTTGGACTCAGATACATACCCCAGGTGCAACTTATGATGATATTGGCATATTAAAGGAAATTAAATCTCAGGGTGAATTATTACAGAGAGTTTATGTGATGGTTGATGATGGGTTGCCTGCAGAAAGATTATTGGATGAAGGTCCGTTATTGGACCCAGATAATTACCTTATAGTAAGAACCATCAAGATGTATTCTGATGGCGCCTTGGGCTCAAGAGGAGCTGCTCTGTTAGAAAAATATGATGATTATGATGGCAATGGACATTTTATTTTCCTTGCAGAAGAAACAAAACCTAAGCTACTAAAAGCTCTTAAATCAGGAATTCAAATTGCTACTCATGCCATTGGTGATCATGCAAACAGAGTTGTTCTAGATTGGTATGAAGAAGCCTTCAGGATAGGCAATAATTCGGGACTTGCCCAGCCCAGATGGCGCATTGAGCATTCGCAGAATATTATGCCAATTGATCAGAAGCGATTTCTTAAACTTGGAATAATTCCTTCAATGCAACCTTCGCATGCAATTGGAGATCTTCATTTTGCTGTTGATAGACTTGGGTTAGATCGGATCGATAATGCCTATGCCTGGAGAGACTTAATTGATCTTGGTCTGATTATACCAGGTGGCACAGATGCTCCGGTAGAGATTGGAGACCCTTTAATTGAATTCTACGCAGCTGTCACTAGAAAAGATGTAGATGGATTTTATGATAAAGGCTGGAATCTCAATCAGCGTGTAACAAGAGAGGAAGCGCTTAAAATGTTTACTATTTGGCCAGCGATTGCTTCATTTCAAGAGGACGTAAAAGGCACGATAGAAAAAGGCAAGTTAGCAGATTTAACTGTTTTTAATAAAAATTTGATGACCATTCCGGACCATGAAATTTTGGAATCAAAGAATATCTTAACTATTGTCGGCGGTCGAGAAGTTTTCAGTTCTTTAGGTAAATGAATCGCAATTAAGGCCTATTTTTTTTTAAAATCAACTCCGCACATTTTGCCCCTACAGCATTACATGTAGCATTAGTATTGCCCGAAATAATATTTGGAAAAATAGATGCATCGGCAACTCTCAATGATTCAATGCCCTTAACTTTTAGATTTTGATCAACAACACAATCGAGCTCGTTTCCCATTTTGCATGTACCAACAGGATGATAGACTGACAAACATTCTTGTTTTATAAGTTGTTCGATTTCGCTATCATTTTGATGATTTACACTTGGATCCATTTCTTTGGGATTAAACTCCTGCATAGATGGGCTTTTAAAGATTTCCCGAACTTTTTTAATTCCTTCAATCATGGGCTCTATATCAGATTTATTCGATAGGTAATTTGCAAATATCTTTGGAGGTTCTTTTGGATCACATGAATTTAGTTCAATGTAACCTTTGCTAAGAGGTCTGAGATTGCAGACAGAGGCTGTAATCCCAGAAATAGGTGCCATTGCACCATCTTTGTTATATTTGCCGGCTCCTGGAGCAAAGTGAATTTGAGCATTGGGCGTTTTTACACTTTTATTTGTTTTAAAAAAAACACCAATGTCTGAGGCGGGGTAAGTTAGAAGACCTTTTCCCTTAACAAAATATTGAAATAAGTTTTTTAACATCTTCATGGGTCGCATTAATTCTGCAAATGTATCTAAATGATCTATGTTATAGCTAATGTTGACAGTGAGATGGTCTTGAAGGTTTTGACCTACACCAGGAAGATCATGCGAACAGGAAATATTTACTTTCTCAAGAACTTTCTTAGGGCCAATGCCTGAGAGCATTAAGAGTTGAGGGGAGTTGATTGCGCCTCCGCATAAAATAATTTCTGATTCTGCGGTAATTGCATTAATCCCCTGACGATTTTTTACTTGCACGCCAATTGCTTTTTTATTGTTGATAATGATCTTTAACACCGAAGTATTTGTCATCAATTCAAGATTCGGTCTATTTAAAATTGGCTTAAGAAATGCATCAGCAGCGCTGAATCTTTGGCCATTTTTAATATTTACTTGGTATGTACCAAAACCCTCTTGATCGCTGCCATTAAAATCATTATTTTTATTTAGTCCAGATTCGGAGCAGGCACTCATAAATACTTTTGATGCTGGCAAACTAGATTGGTATGTCTCAACCCACAGCTCTCCAAAGTTACCATGATGCTGATCTTCATGATTTTGATTATTTTCAAGGTTAATAAAATGTTTCAGTAAATCTCTGTAACCCCAGCCTATATTTCCTGAGGCCTCCCATTCTTCGTAGTCCTCAGCTTGACCTCTTATGTATAACATTCCATTGATGGAGCTGCTTCCTCCCAGTGTCTTGCCGCGAGGCCAATTAATTGATCTATTTCCAAGGTTTGGCTCAGGCTGAGTCTCATACCCCCAACCATACTTCTTATGTTTAAACAGTGAACTTGCACCCAAAGGCATCTTTATTGTTGGATAATTGTCCATTGGACCGGCTTCAATTAAGAGCACCCTATTCAAAGGATTAGCTGAAAGTTTGTTGGCTAAAACACAGCCTGCACTTCCGGCTCCAACAATGATATATTTATGGCTAAATTTCATATGTGTAATATCACTTAAGGTTTAATATGCGTCAAGTTATTGCGATCGGTGGAGGAGGCTTTGGAAGAACTCAAGCTTCTAATTTAATTGAACAATATATTCTCGATCAAGCTAGCAATAAAAGCTCTCCCAGCATTTGCTTTATTCCCACGGCCACAGGAGATTTAGATCCATATGTGGTGAATTTTTATAGTGTATTTTCTAAGCTTGATTGCAAGCCAAGTCATATTAGTTTTTTTAAAAGAACAATCGATCTTGAAGAACACATAGCTAAGCAAGATATTGTATTTGTTGGGGGCGGCAATACTAAGAGCATGCTCGCTGTTTGGAAGGAGTGGAACTTAGATAAAATTCTAAAAATTGCTTATGAAAGAGGCGCAGTAATGAGCGGGGTTAGTGCAGGAGCAATTTGTTGGTTTGATCAAGGATTGACTGACTCTTGGGCAGATGAACTTAAAATTATGCCGTGCATGAATTTTATTTCAGGGAATTGTGCACCTCATTACGATGAGGAGCCAGAAAGGCGCCCAGCCACAAAAAAACTCCTTGAAGAAAATGTGATCACTTCTATGTATGGCATTGAGGGTGGCGCAGCCCTCCATTTTATTGATGAAGCTCCTGCATATACCGTGAGATTTGCTATAAATAAGAATGCATACAAGGTTACCCTGCAAGACAGTGGGGTTTTAGAGGATGCATTTGAGGTTAGAGAGCTAACACAATGAATATTTGGCGCATTGTTAATCCTTTGGTTGTATTGGTTGCTCGATCACCCATTCATCTTCTAGTTAGTACCCAGATTCTTGTAACTCAATTCAATGGAAGGAAATCTGGCAATCTATATCGTGTTCCAGTTAGTTTTCACAAAGATAAAAACACATATACCTGCGTTACCTTGAGATCAAACATTTGGTGGAAAAATCTTATTGATTTAGAAAGAACAGACGTTTGGCTTCATGGAAAGCTGGTTAATGTTCAGCTAAAGCTGGAGTATGAGGATGACGAGGTCGTAAAAAGTAATTTACGTCATCTAGTTTCTGGCAATGCAATTGATGCATTCTTTGCAAAAGTTACACTTAATAAAGATGGCAGCCCTGATGAAAAAACCTTAGATGATGCTGCTAAAATTCATACAGTACTTATGTTTAAAGCCTGACAATAAAATTAACTTTTAATTTGACTCTGAATAAGTTAATTTATATGTTAGAAATTTAATTTTTATAAAAAGCTACCTATGTTTACAAGAATGGACCAAAGTACTAAGCAAGAATGGGAACATATCAGTGAGCAACATATGCCTCATATTTTTGATATGCCAAATAGAATCATTGGAATGTTAAAGCAGCTCAAAGACTTAACTCTTGGATTTTCAACTGATCAACTTCACCATGCGCTTCAAACTGCCACCATGGCAAGACGTGCAGGAGCTGAAGATGAGATGGTTCTTATTAGTCTCATACATGATATTGGCAAGGTAATAAGTGTCCCCAATCATGGTCAAATTGCTGCTGAAATGATTAAGCCTTATGTAAGTGAAGATGCTTATCATGTAATTCGAACACATCAAGATTTTCAAGGCGAGCATTATTATCAGTACATGGGTAAGCCACAAGATTTACGCAAGGAATACATCAACGAACCTTGGTATGCAAAAGCTATTGAGTTTACAGACGACTGGGACCAAGCTGCATTTGACCCAGAATATGAAGTAGATTCTTTGGATTCCTTTGAGCCACTAATTAATAAATTCTTTGCAGCACCGAATTTTATTTAATATGCAAAGTAAAGTTCTGGCAAGTTAGTGACTTAACTTTTGTAGCAGTTATTTTTTCCTGCCCAACAACGCAAACGCAATCTAAACTAGTCTTCAAATCAGATCCAAGACTTTGCTAAAGCATGATTCATCTTGAATTTAAGTTAAGTAGATAGTATTTTTATTAAGAAAGCTGATCGTTTATTTCGCTCATGCTTTTCTCTTCTGGCATTTTCTCTAACTGAGATACAGGAATTGCTTTCCTGATTTTATTAGCACTATCTATTAAGCACACCTCGGATGTTGCAAGAGGACCTGATTTAAACTTCCCAGTATTCATTCCTTCCTGAACAAAGTTAATTAACTTTGTGTCCTCGTTATTCACTTGTCTATTTATTCTCCAATTGAGATATCTAGCAGCCTTAACTTCTCTTCGATCATCTGGAAGTGCGTAAGCAATTTCTCTTATCATGGTCGAAGATGGGCTGATTGGAATAAATTGCATAAAATCCATTTGTTCTGGGTATATATCAAATGCGAGATTGGGCCACAGGCGATAATAAAGCCAATATCTTTGCTTGTCGGCATCAAGATGATCTAAGTAGGGCAAAAATTTGTCATAGAGCTGATTCGATAGATTTTTTTTTCTGATTTTGCTTCCGTCACCCCACATTTTGTGAATAAATCCGTCATTTGGGCTCACCTCTAATCCATAGCTCTTTCCTACCATCGCAGACAAACCTGGATGAGCAACCGGAATGTGAAGGGCATCAACATAGTTATCTGCTATTTGTTTCCAATTAACAGACCTAGGTCTCATCGTCACTCGTCCGAGAGGCTTAATTTCTTCTAGTCTGTAAGGTTTTAATTCCTCTAAATACGGTTTAAATTGCTCAGCAACACTAGGTCCATCAGATGGAATAATTAGAGCAAAAATAAAACCTTGAAAAATTTCTAATTCAACAGGCTTAAGACCCAGTGTACTTTTATTTATATCAATAAATTGATCTTCATATGGCACTTTGGTTAGATTTCCTTCAAGGTCATAACCCCAAGCATGGTAAGGACAAATAATTTTTTCATTACAATTCCCTGAGACATCATCAAGTAATTTCGTTGCCCTGTGAGAGCATAAATTATGAAAAATACGAACCTTATTATCCTTGCCTCTGATGGCAAAAATACGTTGGTCAAAGATTTGAAATGTAAAATAATCCCCAGGATTAGGGATATTGGATTCATGGCAAACGAGTTGCCAGTTTTGAAGAAAGAGGTTTTGCTTCTCGAGCTCAAAAAATGCATCGCTTGTATAGCTCCATCCCGGCAAACTTTCGTTTATGTCACTCATATTTTAATTTCTTTTTAATGGCCTAGTTAAGCAGGTTGGTCCACCTTCACCTTTTCTACTAATCTCAATGCCCTTATAAGTTTGAACATCACATCCAGCATTTTGCAAGTTGCGTTGAACTCCCGGAAGATTTTCTAGCATAATAACCGACCTTGGAGACGTTGCCAAAACATTACATCCCATCAATAGATACTCTGCTTCATCCACCTCAACAAACTTAATACCAAGTTGCCCAAGCCATTGGATAAATGATGCTGGCATCAAAGGTCTATAGATTAGGGCCAAATCTTTATCTAGGGGAGAAATTATTGACATTAAGTGAAGCACATCGTCTGGGTGGGCGGGTTCTGGCAAGGGGACTTCGTGGAGATCAACAGCATCTCCTAAAATTTTTCTTAGCTGATCAATTCCATTTTGATTAGTTCTCGGCCCAAGGCCAACTGCAGCTTTTGTATCGCTGAGCCAAATAAAATCTCCACCCTCTAATGTGCCAGGAGCTAAAATTTCTCCAGCAATCTGATAACCTTGTAATTTAAGGTGTTCATAGTTATCTCTCGCTTCAGGAGTGCGGCTAGCTCTTCCCATGTTGCATAAAATTAATCCTTTGGGAGATATCAATATACTATCTCGAGTATAGATACTGTCGATGGTTAGACCCTTGGCTTGGGGCAAGTCAATAATCTTAATTTCATCGTTAAGGAGTAATTTTCTAAATTCTATAAATTCATCTATCGATTCTTTAAGCTCAGGCTTAGAATGAAACCTTAGATCTTGCCATTCATTAGAAAGCTTTTCATCGGTAAGAAAGCTATTTAATGGACTTCTGATTGCAACTTGCGTGAGCAAGGAATATTCATTAAAAACAGCCATGTTATTCCCTCATCCAGGCATACATAGGCATGCCAACCAAAATCAACATAAAGGAATAAAAAACAATCTCCATTCCTGCCCCCCAGATTGCAAAAAAAGCATATAAGAATGTGCCAAATGTAAGAAATATAGCAGAATTCCTTTGCTTGCTTGGGTGATCATTTTTTAAGAATTTAAGTTCAGCCATGGCGCAAAATAAATAAGCAATTAATGTCGAAAGAGTAGATAGCATTGCAAAAAAAATAAATGCGTCAATTAATCCCTTTGTATAGTTCAGCATCAACAAAAAACTTACAAATGATCCTGCAAGGATAAATGAAAAAATTGGGGTTCCTGCATCTGATAAAGTTAAAAATTTGCTAGGTAGCAGTTTATCTCTCGCTGCAGCAAAGGTTATATTTCCAGCCGTCAATGTATTGGCATTCAAAGACCCCAAGGTAGAAATTAATGCGCCAAAAGCTATTATTACTCCTCCAGAGAAACCTAGAATTTTTGTTGCAGCAAGTGCAAATGGTGCGGATGAATTCATAAGCTCATCTGCAGGAACAATTGCTGCAACAGCGATGCTTACTAAAATATAAATAGTTAATACACTGAGAACTGCGGCAATAAGAACCTTTGGAATAGTCTTCTCAGGATTAATAAAGTTTTCAGCTGGAACAGTGGCAGTCTCTATTCCAACAAAAGACCACATGACCAAGGTTGTAACTGTAGCCAGCAAGATGAATGGGTTAGCATTAGTCGGGTTAATTTCAGGCAAGTTATTAGAATCAAAGCCAACCAACCCTAAAAACATCATAAAAAATAATGGTAAAAGCTTTAGCAAGGTCGAAACTACTTGGAATTTTGCACTGCTCTCAATGCTGAAAATATTGAGTGTTACGATCAACCAGACTAAAACTAGTGATGCCAGAAGTGACAGCAACGACGAATGACTTATAGCAGGAATAAAAAAACCTAAATAGCTTACAAAAGCGATCGAGATACCTGCTATTGCCGTGATGCAAGCTACCCAGTATGTCCACGCAATAATAAAGCCAGCAAAATGTCCTAACCCCTCATTTGCATAAACATAAGGACCTCCCGTTTTTGGAATTCGACGGACTAATCTAGACATTGTTAAAGCAACTAATACTGAACCAGCGCCAGCAATTAACCAACCCCCGAAACCAATAAGCCCATAGGGTGCAAGCAGAGTAGGCATCATAAAAATACCTGAACCAACAGCGCAACCAACGGCTATTGACCAACCTCGCCAGAAACCAATAATTTTTGTGTTAACTGAATTCATCAACTGATAATACACCTTAGAAATAGCCATGACATCAATTCTACTTTTCTAATTTTCTGTGCTCTGAATTAAAGGGATATTTGACATAATAATAATCTTGAGAAAAAAAGTACAAGAATCATTAGTTTTCGGTATAGTGACAAAAATTATTTAGGCAATATTATGATTAATGACATTAACGACAGCATTCAAGATATTTCTACTAACGACAGCATTAAAGATATCTCTACTCCTAGCAAGCTATCTCTTCTTGCCCAAGAGCTTAGGTTGGAGAAGAAACGTCTCCAACAAGACCTTGACGAACTTCAAAGTGATTACGATGACGTAAAGCCTATGACACCCACGGGAACTCCAGATTGGTATGTTAAGTGGACAGCAATGTTGCTTGGTGTAGTGGGTATATTTACTATAAGTGCAGGGTTTGTTGTTTGGGGACAAGTTGCATATCTCTTATCTAGTTGTGGATGGGTTTACGTTGGTATGCAATGGAGCGATCGTGCGATTATGATTGGTTCTGCTATTAGCGGTACCGCGGTTTTGATGAATATGGTAACAGGAATATAATCTAAAATTTGTAGATGCTATTGTTTAAGCTGCTTCATGGAATTCACCATGTTGACATGCTTGAAGGGCATTTAAGTTCAGATTGAAACATAATTAATGGAGATTAAAAAAATATAATATACTCTGTAACTAATCAAATCTTAACTATGAACCTATATAAACCTGCCATGCTGTTTGGTAGGGGGCGACGATGTACGAAATACTTACAGTGGCAATTGCGATCACCCTGACGACCTCAGTCTTTGTCTGTGTAAAGTGGCGCAATGTTCGATGTGTTGGAAAAACACCGATGTCGCTATTAGCCTTTTCAGCAATTTTATTTACCTCTGGCCTAGACGTTGGCTTGATCATGTTTCCCCTCGTAGAGTTCCCTGTCTATGCAACCGAGGAGGCCTATAGTTTCACGAATCCGCTGGCGATTGAATTTGGTTTCTGGGGCTTTCTAGTGTGGACCTTTTATTTTTTAACCACCTTCTATTTTTGCGTTGTTGAGCCTAAGCTGGGACTTTTCCAATACAGGCCCATCCGTTGGATTAATAATCTCATTATTATTGCCACCTGTGCATTTACCGCCTATTTATTTCTCAGTTATGCGCCCAGTTATATTGTCGGAATTTCTCTCTTTCAGCAGTACCTCTTAGTAGGTCTTATCATTTTTATAGGAGTTTTTTCGAGCACTGATATCCGGTATATTAAGCTCCTCAGCATAGGGTCTAGTGCGTTATTTATAGTGCTAACATTAGTCATGCTTGGGTTCTCTGGCGCCTCGGTTAGCGGATACTTGGAATCCATGGCCAATCTGACGGGCTATTTTAAGAATATTCACCGCTTCATTAGCCCGATCAGCGACTACCATGGCTGGTATTTATGTTGGTGGTTTGCCTGGAGCATCATGATAGGTCAGTTTGTCGCGAGATTTGTCTGTGGGCTTAAAACTTGGCAATTGCTGATCGCCTTATTGGTGATTCCCTCTGTAGCTATAGCGTTGTGGTTTTCAACGCTGTATTACTATTTTTATAATAGTATCGCTGTTACAGGAATGCTCAGCTGGGCGATGGTGACTCTTGGTGTAATTTTTGTGATTAACTCTCTCGACTCACTTATCCGTCTATACACTGACAATTTGGATTTCAGCGTTGAGCAACTGGGGCGTGCACAATACGTTCTAGGAAATTTTTTGTTGCTCGGTACTCTGGTGCTGTTATATCAGCTCACACCGCTTAAAATTGAGTGGGTAGGGTTAGTTGTTATTGGCCTATATGTAGTGATTTATAGTCTTGTGTTCAAGCATAGAAAAAAACTGCGCGACAGTTTTATGCTCGCAGAGGATAGTTAGCAGTTTGAAGGTCATGGAAAGCATGCATTAAATGAAAGAGTACGACTACATTGTGGTAGGCGCGGGTTCTGCAGGAGCAATTGTTGCTGCGCGCCTCAGCGAAGATCCTAACTGCTCCGTATTGCTGTTGGAATATGGTGGCAGTGATCGCAGTGTGTTTATTCGTATGCCTTCGGCTCTGGGCATCCCAATGAACAGTAAAAAATATAATTGGGGGTTCGAAAGCGCGCCAGAACCGCACTTAAATAATCGGCGTATGAACTGTCCTCGAGGAAAAGTGCTAGGTGGCACTTCATCTATAAACGGTATGGTCTATGTGAGAGGCCATGCTCACGATTATGACGAATGGGAGGCCTGTGGGGCGGTTGGTTGGAACTATCAAAGTTGTTTGCCTTACTTTAAAAAGTTAGAGAGTCACGAGTGCGTTGCGAGTGAGTACGCTGGCAGTGACGGGCCTGTTTCGGTTAGTGGAGGCAACAACATGCGGAACCCACTCTATCGCGCGTTTATTGACGCTGGAGTCGATGCTGGATACGCCGAAACAGATGACTATAACGGTTTCCGGCAGGAGGGCTTTGGACAAAAGTTTATGACGGTTGATCGTGGGGTACGTGCATCTACCAGTCATGCCTATCTGGACACGGCAAAAAAGCGCAATAACTTGACACTATTAAAGCATGCCTTAGTGACTAAAGTTGTTTTTGACGACAAAACGGCAACAGGCGTTCAATGCGAAGTTCGGGGCACAACGCAGATATTTGCCGCGCGACGTGAGGTAATCCTCTGTGCTGGGGCGATCGGATCGCCTCATCTACTGCAGGTGTCAGGCGTTGGGCCAGGTGAGGTATTGCAGGCAGCTGGGATTAAAGTGGTACATGATTTGCCGGGAGTCGGAGAGAATCTGCAAGATCACTTAGAGTTCAATTTTCAATACCGCTGCAAACAGCCGATCAGCCTCAACAGTAAGTTGGGATTATTTAACAAAGCCCTGATTGGAGCGCGTTGGCTCTTGTTTAAAACTGGCTTAGGCCGAACGAATCACTTTGAATCTTGCGCGTTTATCCGGTCCAGAGCCGGGGTCAAGTGGCCTGACATTCAATACCATTTTTTGCCTGGCGCGATTACCTATGATGGCAAGGTGGCGTTTAAGGACCATGGCTTCCAAGTACATGTTGGGCATAACAAGCCTACCAGTCGGGGTCATGTGAGGGCGGTATCTGAAGACGTAAAGCAGCATCCAGAAATACTGTTTAACTATCTGGAGACAGAGCAGGATAGGCAAGGATTTCGAGATTGTGTACATTTAACCCGAGAAATTATGCGCCAGCCAGCAATGGATGCGTTCCGAGACGAGGTGATTCAGCCCGGGGAAGAGGTTCAAACCAATGATCAGATTGACGCCTTTGTTCGTGAGTCGGTTGACAGTGCCTATCATCCATCGTGTACCTGCAAGATAGGGGTTGATTCCATGGCGGTTGTCGATCCAGATCTCAGAGTGATAGGCTTGAAAAAATTGCGGATTGTCGATTCATCGGTTTTTCCCACGGTCCCCAATGGTAATCTCAATGGGCCCACCATGATGGTTGCTGAGCGCGGTGCGGATATAATCAAAGGCGTTACAGAGCCCTCGATTTCAGTAAAGGTATATACGGATTCTCAGTGGCAGAAACGGCAGAGGGAAGGGACGCCTCGACGCGCAATAGTTGAAAAGGGCTGAATCTACAAAAAGAATGCACGTGCGAATTACCCACAGGGATTTGTGAGTAAGAACCTACAATAGGGGTTCTATAGACCAGGAGAGATATCATGACTTATTTCTTTTTCAAACTCATAGTTACACTTAGGACATTTAAGTGTTTCTGTTGCTTTGCTGTAATTAACTGAGATTATTTGAAATTCCCAAATAAATTTTTTACACCTGTTACAAGTTTTGCTCTTGTAAGCAAATAATAAAATTACAGCTGTTAAAATTATTATAAAAAAGTCAATTACTGTTTCTTCTATAACCATAGGTTCTTACCCCTTAACGCCCAAGCAGGTTGAGACACCGCTGTGTTTTTGTAGTGATAGTTTCATAGGATTCACCATATTTAGAAATTTTTGGTCATAGGGCACATACCAATACCTGACATCGTATGTGTAGCTGTCATTCCGCCATTCTTATAAATACATATCCTATTTAAGCCACTCACATAATTAGTTGAGAGAAAATATATCAATCCAGTTTTTGCTGTATTGTTGTTTGAGTAATTGGGCAAAGTATTCAGTGATGGGGTAATAGATGGAGAATTTGATTTTATTGAATTTCCAAATGCCATCAGAGCCTGACCAAGAGCTATTTGTTTTCTTCTTTTTTCAAGAACTGGTTCAGCTATCTTTGGGTCACTGCAATTAACCTCTCTATTCATTAACTCTTGTTTTGAGTATTGGCTAGGATTTGGAACAACCATATCAAAACATAAATCAAAATCTGATTTATCTGATGCTTTCGCCTCAAGTTGTTCAGGTGAATAGGATGCACATCCACCAATTACCAACAATAGTGACAGTAGGGCGATTAGATTTTTCATAAGAACCTAACAAGACGGATAAACATATCCATAATCATCTAGATCAACAGAGCAATTCTCAACAATGCTTTTAACAGCTCTCTTGAAATCATAGTCGCTTTTCAAATCATATGCATCCATTCCAGCAACCTCAGCATGAGCTTGCGGTATGTATAGCTTGGCTGTAATCATTACAAGGCATAGTGCGATAACGCTTAATAAAAATTTCATAATCTCTCCTACAAAATAAGTTTAATTAATTAAACCATGATCTAAAAATAAAATGAAATCGCAACCCTCGATGTGTGTTTGCTATAGTTAGAACCTATGAAAAACATTAAGAACAGAAACCTTAGAGATATTTTCTATTTACTTATTGGTTTCTCAATAGGTGTAACCTTCGCTATGTCTTTATTGGGTTAATGCTTAAAACTAGAACAATAATTTATTGGTTCATTATTATTATTGGTCTAATTGCTTACAACTATTGGGAATATACAAAATACTGTGATGGGTGGTTTTATTTTATTAAGTCATGGTGC
>Ga0209534_10002089_pt1 | contig 20240 bp, 14 predicted proteins | sample COG_07_FD_184751 | JGI IMG/M metagenome (GOLD analysis project Ga0209534, IMG submission 184751) | Pelagic Microbial community sample from North Sea - COGITO 998_met_07 (SPAdes) (version 2) | ecosystem: Environmental > Aquatic > Marine > Neritic zone/Coastal water | place: Helgoland, sampling...
GTTTGGACACTGGTACTTCTTTTGGTGTTACATCGCCACGCGCTACCACTACCTCTTTTTTGGCACCCCCGTTTCGAAGGTAAGTCAATGCAACCGTCGTATTTTTTTTACCATTCAAAAATTGGATTGCACTTTCTTGTAAACTACTTACTTCAACCCCATCAATTTTAATAATTTCATCACCAGCCTTTAAACCAACCATGTCTGCGGGTGAATCTTTATACACTTCTACTATAACTAATTTATTTTTGGAAGTATTGATCGTTGCTCCAATCCCCACATAGGCACCAGACTGATAGATTCGAGCCTTCTCTATATCCTGTTCGTTCATGTATGTGGTATAGGGATCTAACTCCTTCAACATTTGATTAACGCTCTGCTGCATCAAATCCGCTGGATTTGTTTTATCCACATAATTCATATTGACTTCTTTAAACAGTGTAGTGAAAATATCTAACTGTTTGGCAATCTCGAAATAGTCATTTTTATAGGCGGTTGTTGAAATAAAAACCAATAATATAACCCCCAAAAACACCCCTCTTTTTTTAAGATAATTTCTCATTCGATTGTTTTTTATTAAAACGGTTTATTAGAAATTCAAACTGCTCTTTTAGTTGTGCCGACTCAGGCATTTCTTTACCAACATACAAAACCATCAAGCTAAATTTTGACTCCATTTTGTCAAGTTTATCCGAAAGTTGTTTTTCTATTGCCACTCTTAAAAGCCGTTTGATTCGGTTGCGGTCGACAGCGTTTTTAAAATGTTTTTTACTCACAGAAACTCCCACCAAATGTTGGTCAGAACCTCTTAAATACACCATTCTTAAAGGAAATGCACCTACAGAAACACCGGTCATGAACAACTGTTCTATTTGCTTTTTTCCTTTTAAACGCTCCATAGATTATAACACTTCAAGTTGATTGTTTTCCTTATTGACATCTGCTGTAGCCTTATTGATATCCACAGTAATAGTGTCTATTTTGGAAGGGTCCATAGCTACGGAGAAAGTATACTCTGGATATGCCCAAGCCCAATCTTTTAATAACACTTCACTATCCAAAAGTGGCTTTTCACCTCGCATCATCTGTAAAGGAATGTAATAATTTTTTATACCCCCATCTTTCATCAGCACTTGAACCTCTACTGGCATAGGCATCAACCCAATACGTTCTAATGTAATATCTGTTTGCCCCTCTAAAGAAACAGCACTTTTCACACTATAATCAATCGTATTTATAGTTTGAGTCCAATCAGTTAAAAACCATTCCAACTCTAATCCAGATACTTTTTCGGCACAGCGTATAAAATCATTTGGAGTTGGATGCTTAAAAGCCCAGTCATTAAAGTATTTTTTTAAGGTTTTTTCAAAATTCTTTTCACCAACAATATATCGTAACTGCGCTAACAATACCGCACCTTTGCTGTAGGTTGAGATGCTATAAGAAGCATTGTATGCAAATCGATCTGCATGCGTACTCATTGGTTGTTCTTTTCCGCTTTTCGCAAGGCTATAATAACGGTCGTAATGACGCTTTAGCGGTTCTGTTGTGCTTACGCCAAAGATGGTATTTTCAATAAATGTACAAGTGTATTCAGCAAAACCCTCATCCAACCACGGGTGTTTACTTTCGTTAGAAGCCATCAAAAACTGAAACCAAGTATGTCCAATTTCGTGTGCTGTGACCCCTACCAAGCTTTCGAAACTGCGCTCTCCAGTAATAAGTGTACACATGCCATACTCCATTCCTCCATCGCCACCCTGAATTACAGAGTATTGTTTGTAGGGATATTTTCCAACAGAGCTGCTATAGTATTGCATGATTTCACTTGTAGGAACCTGCAGGTCTCTCCACCTTTTTTTGTATTTAGGTTTTAAAGATTTTTTATATAAAAAATGTAACATTGGTCCATCAGGAACTTGTAGAGTATCGTGAATAAAATTAGGATCTGCGGCCCAAGTAAAGTCATGAACGTTGGGTGCTACAAAATGCCAGGTAAGAACATCGGAATCTTCTTTTGTTTCTTTAACGCCATAGCCATGTCCAATCTCATTTGGGTTTTGTAAGTACCCTGTACCTCCAACGGTATACTTTTTGTCAAGAGTTAGCTTCACATCAAAATCACCCCAAACACCGTGAAATTCTCTTCCAATATAAGGATCTGCGTGCCAACCTTCAAAGTCATATTCAGCCATTTTTGGATACCATTGCGCCATCGAGAGCGCTACACCTTCATTGCTGTTTTTTCCAGCTCTGCGAATTACAGGCGGTACTTGTCCTTCAAAAACCATTTCAAAAACAGCCGATTCTCCCGACTTAATAGAGGTGTTTAATTCAACTTCCAATACTGTTCCGACGACAGTATATTCTAAAGGCATGCTGTTTTGGGTCAAGCTTATCACGTTTATAAATCCAAGATCTTCTTTTTGAAGTTTACTGATTCTATCACCAACTCTAGAGTCTGCATCTGCAATTGTAATAGAGCGTACATCCATTTCACTTCCTGGTTGGAAGGCATTATAAAACAAATGATAAAACACCCGTTCTAAATCATCAGGTGAATTATTAGTGTAAATTAGTTTTTGGGTACCTCCGTAACTAAAGGTGTCTACATCCATTTTTACATCCATAGTGTAGTCCACATGTTGCTGCCAATAGCCATAATTATTTTGACCGTAAACAAAAGACATTATTCCAAAAAAGAAAGCTAGAACAAGAGTTTTATATTTCATAAGAGTATAGATTATTTAGACATTTTTTTAGCCATTATTAAAGCATTATAAGCGTTTACGATATTTCCAGATTGTGATAATTCAGTAAAAGGCACAATACGGCCACTTTCCAAAGATACTTTTTTGTTGATAACAATTCCCGAAGCCATAAGTATTTGTTTTACTTGTGCAGCACGTAAGTTTGGATATTGAGAAAAAATCAAGGCAGCCACTCCGGCAACTAAAGGTGAAGCCATAGAGGTTCCACTTGCAAACTCATAAGTGTTTTTAGGATAGGTTGAATAAATTTGTGATCCAGGCGCAAATACATCCACCGTGTTTTTCCCATAATTCGAATAACTTGCAGCCAGTGTTGAGCCGTATCTTGGCCCGTTGGAACCAACCTTCAAAAAAGTGTCAGAAACCTCAGTACCATTGTTTATTTGATCATTAGGAAAATAATTTATTTGATCGGTATCTTTACCATCATTTCCAGCAGCAGCCACAATTAACACATTTTTTTCAGCGGCATAAGTAATAGCGCCCCTTACCCAATCACTATGAGGTGAAAACGCTTTACCAAAACTCATATTGATAACCTTAGCACCATTGTCAACAGCATAATACACACCCAAAGCAACATCTTTATCGTACTCGTCCCCACTAGGAGTATTTCGGATAGCCATAATTTTAACATTATTTGCCACCCCATTCATACCAATCCCATTGTTGCGATTTGCTGCGATAATCCCAGAAACATGCGTTCCATGAGTACGTCCATTTTTTGCTCTTACATCCCCGTTTCCGTAGCTACGATCCTTTAAGTCATTGGGGTTGTCCCCAACAATTTTTCTTCCATCATAATCTATATTTAGATTATAGTCTAAGCGGTCATTAAACCTTTTTAGAGCTGAGCTTAAATCTTTCATTAGAGCCTCGATACTATCAAATCCAAATCCGTAGGACTGTTTGATGATTCTTGCGTGCTTGAGCACATCCCAGTCAGTAGTAAAAACAGCCTCCACATCTTCTTTAGTGTAATTTGGATTGTTCAGGTACTCCACAATCGCAGTATTAGACTCCGTTAATTGTGTTAAAATTTCATCGTATTGCTTCTTATCTCGACTGGTCTTCTCGTACTCTTTGGCAAGCAGCTCCTTTGCCTCTGTATAACGAGGGTGGATTGTATCTCCACTAGCCACTAGCCGAACATACTCCAACTGTTCGTTGTCAGCTCCTCCTAAAAAGTTCCAACCATGAACATCGTCGATGTATCCATTATTATCATCGTCTTTGCCGTTGTTCGGAATTTCACCAGAATTAACCCAAATATTATCTTTCAGATCTTCGTGATCAATATCAATTCCAGAGTCTATAACTGCTACAACAATGGTTTTACTTTTGGGTTTTACCAATTCTTTATAGGCTTTATGCAGACTAATTCCTGGGATTGTATCTGTTTTGAGGTCCAAATGGCTCCATTCTTTTTCTTCGGTATCTGTAAGTTCCACCGCTTTAAGCGGGAGGACATCAATATTTTCAATGGGTGTTGATAATATTGCGGCAGTAGATCCGCAACTTAAGATAAAGAATAGACCTAAAAAACAGGCGATTCTTTTAAGTGTTTTATGTAGGTTTGGGTTCATTTTTTTAGATTAAAACAGATTATTAAAATCGTAAACAGCGTTAAGGCGTACCCCTTTTTCGGTATGCTTGACAGTAATTAATTCGTTATGAGCGTCATGTTCCAAAAGTAAATAATAATTTTGATCTGCAGCAAGCTTCAAAAAGCGCTCTTTTTCGTCTAATGTCAACAACGGTCTTGTGTCATACCCCATGACAAAAGGCACTGAAAGATGCCCTACCGTAGGCAGTAAATCTGCCATAAAACAAATGGTTTCTCCTTTATAAGTAATCATAGGGATCATCTGTTTATCGGTGTGTCCATTCGCAAAAAACACATCAAACCCCAGCTCAGAACCATGTAATATATCGCTGTCTGGGACGGAGATGTGTTTTAAGTGTCCACTAGCTTTTATGGGTAAAATATTTTCGGTAAGGAAAGAAGCGCGTTCTCGTTTATTTGGGGTTGTTGCCCAATTCCAATGGTCTTTATTGCTCCAAAAAGTCGCATTTTTAAAGGCAATTTCATAAGCTGTTTTATCAGAATTCCATTGTACACAACCCCCACAGTGATCAAAGTGCAAATGAGTCAAAAATACATCTGTGACATCGTCTCTACAAAACCCATGTGAGTCAAGTGCGCCATCCAAAGAATGCATCCCCCAACGGTAATAGTAATTAAAAAACCGATCACTTTGTTTGTTTCCCATTCCCGTGTCAATTAAAATCAAACGGTTTCCGTCTTCGATTAACAAACAGCGAGATGCAATGTCAATCATATTGTTTTTATCAGCGGGATTTGTTTTATTCCAAATGGTTTTTGGCACCACACCAAACATTGCCCCTCCATCTAATTTAAAATTGCCAACATTGATAGGGTATAGCTTCATCTTAAACCTTGTTTATAATTGCATTCAGTCGAACGCCAAAGTCTAGCAATGCTTTTATTTCCTTAATGCTTGCGATGCGTTCTTTACTAAAAACCAACAACCCATCTTTACTAGATTCTATGTGATAATAAGCGTTGCTTTCAAAAAACAGTACAAGTTCGTCTGTAAAAAGAGTTCTAATATCTTGCGCATTTTCGCCTCTTAGATAAAATCTTTTTGAAAAGTCAGCGTGGTTTTTAATCGCAATATCTCTATAGCCAGCCAACGCATAAAACCGCTCTAATAACCCTTCTCTGTCTAACGTAAATACAGGAACACTTGAAGATGTTTTGATGTAAAGCATAGTGGATCGAACAACTTCCTTGGCAATAAATTCTCCTTCCGAAAAGGTAATATCAAACAAGTGACAAGGACTCTTTTTAGCAGAAAGTTGATTAAAAACAGTTTCGACTTTTTTCGTTTTAAAATAGATAAAATCTTCTAGGAAGGCACTGTTTTTTCGTTTCAAAGGATCGAAGCTTAATTCAAAATCATTTGCTATCAGCTCCAAATTATTTTGACGCTTTGTTTTGTTATTGGGTATAATGTTTTGAAGTGGCAATAGGCGTCTTAACGCAAAAGGGTGCTCCGACTTTGTACCTAAAATGTCCAGTCCAATCACGCCAATATTACCCCCTTTTTTAGTAAATAGTTCTTGATAATCATGCACATTTTCCATGACAGAATGGTCTACAAAACCACATAACGAAAAATCTAAAATGACATCGCTTTGCTCCGGAATTGCCTCTAATTTAGTCTTAAGGATGTTAAAATTTAGAAAACTACAAAAGTGTTTCACACTGATAAAATAACTTCCGTTTTCTTCTTTGAACATTAACACATTTGGTTTTAGAACATTCTTGATAAATAAACTAAGACTTTTTGTGACAACAACATGAATAATAAATGTTGCAATTAAACCCGCAACAATTCCAGAAATCAACCCAACTTTTAACGTTACAAATAGAGTTGCAAAGAAGATAATTAACTGCTCTTTTCCAATAGTAAAAATACGACGAACTACATCAGGAGAAGCTAGTTTATAACCTGTATATACAAGAATTGCCATCAAGGCAGTGAGCGGAATTCTTGTGAGTTCGGTACTAAAAAGAAGAATGAATAGAACCAAAAACAAGGCATGGAATAAATTTGAAGACCGATTGCTTCCGCCATTATTGACGTTTACCGAACTTCTTGCAATTACCGTCACAACATTTAACCCTCCTAAAAACCCGCTTACGACTGTAGCCAGTCCGAGCGCCTTAATGTCTTTGTTTACATTGGAGCGTCTTTTACTAACATCTAATTTATCAACCGCTTTGATACTTAGTAAGGATTCAATACTGGCAATTAAGGTCAAGGCAATAACGCTAGACCAAAAGGGAAGCGTACCTACCATTTCAAAATTTGGAGTCGGAATAGTTGTTATTATTTGTTGAATATTTGGAATGCCAGGAATCATATAGGCACTTGAAATTGGGTTCGGTGCTTGCAGAATCAATTCATAATAATAACTAAATCCAACGGAAACAATGACGATCCACATGGGTGCTGGAATAAGCTGAAGGTATTTGTTTCTAATTTTGGAATAAAAGACCATAATAGCTAGACTTATAACTCCGGCTAGTGCGGCATAAATAAAGCTTTTGTCTTGATAACTGATAACTGTAATTAAAGTGTTTGGAATTTCCAGTAAGTAGTCAATCCCATTATCTCTTACAATTTTATTGCCAAGCATGATGTGAAATTGTTTGCCTAAAATAATGAGTCCTATGGCTGCCAACATCCCCTGAATTGCAGAGGATGGAAAATAGTCCGCTAATTTTCCTAATCGTAAAAACCCAAGGATGACTAAAATAATTCCAGAGCATATGATTGCGGCGTACGTTGCGGTCAGTCCAAGCGTTGTAATTGCTACCAAAACGACGCCTACCAAGCCATTTCCAGGTCCAGAGATGGTCACAAAACTCCCACCCAAAACGGAAACAATGGTCCCACCAACGATTGCTGTGATCACTCCAGCAATAGGGGGGGCTTCACTAGCCATTGCTAGCCCTAACCCTAAGGGTAGCGCAATAAGGCTAACCACTAAGCCAGAAAACATATTTTTAGGTAAGGCTTTTATAAACCCAACAAATGAAGTTTCTTTTGTTCTCATTGCACAATTAATACATCGGTTGGTAATTCAGTTAAAATATGTTCAATATCGTGTGGAAATAAGCGGTCCCAAAACGTCATTTTGGTCGGCGCATTCATCACTAATAAATCGGCACGCGCTACTTGCGCATAGTGACCTATTGAGTAGCCTCGTTTTCCAAAAATTGGCTGGGACTTTATGGTCATGTCTTTTGTGTAGTTTGCAGGAATTGTGTCCAATACTTTTTTCACACGCGCTTCCTCTCTTAAACGCAAACGCTCTTTAACAATAGTAGACTTTCTAAGAGATTTGTCGTCATCAACTTTTACACTCACTTCGTCTTGCTCAATTTCTTCAACAACCGTAATTTTATCGACACCTAATTTGTGACCAACCAAAAACGCGGTTGTTAAGGTTTCCTTTGTTTTAGGATCTTTCAAGCCATTGACAACAATGTGTTTACAAGGGACGCGTTTTACTGAGGGGTTGATTAAAAGGAGAACCGAGCAGCTTGCTTGGCGTGTAATTTTTCGAGCGATAGATCCGAGATAGTATTTCAAAAAATTCTCTTTTTTGAGCGCTCCAATAATAAGCAAATCGATATTTTTTTCTTTTGTAGAAGACAGAATGACGTCCACGGGACCACCGGGCTGGAATAGCAACTCAAACTCTAAACCCTTGCTTTTGAAGGGGCTTAAAAATCTTAAAAAGATATTGGTTTTTTTTTCAGAAGCTTCGCCGACATGTATAAGCACTAGTTTGCTGCTAAAACACAAAGCGAAACGGGCCGCTTCATTAATATTGGCTTCTAGATTTGGAGAAAAAGTAACCCCAATTCCAATTGTTTTAAAAGCAAGAGTGCTCAATCGTTTTTGTGTTTAAAGATTATCTTGAAATATAAGACTTTCTTTAAAAATATAAAAACCAAAAATTAGATTAATCGTTGAGCTTCAGAACAGCCATAAATGCTTCTTGTGGGATTTCAACACTTCCTACTTGACGCATTCGTTTTTTACCTTTTTTCTGATTCTCTAAAAGCTTTCGTTTTCTCGAAATATCTCCTCCATAACACTTGGCAGTCACATCTTTGCGAACTGCTTTTACGGTTTCTCTAGAAATAATTTTCGCGCCAATTGCAGCCTGAATAGGAATATCAAATTGTTGTCTTGGGATGAGTTCTTTTAGTTTGGCACACATTTTCTTGCCAATAGTTACCGAGTTATCTATGTGGATTAATGCCGAAAGAGCGTCCACAGTTTGCCCATTTAGCAGCACATCTACCCTTACGAGTTTAGAAACTCGCATCCCGATAGGTGAATAATCAAAGGAAGCATAGCCTTTTGATACGGTTTTTAAGCGGTCATAAAAGTCAAATACAATTTCAGCTAAAGGCATATCAAAAGTTAATTCCACTCGCTCAGGAGTTAAATAGTTTTGACTTGTAATTTGTCCCCGCTTTTCAATACATAACGACATGACGTTTCCAACAAAATCAGACTTTGTAATGATAGAGGCTTTAATATAAGGCTCTTCAATACGGTCCAGCCCCGAAGGATCAGGTAAGTCTGTTGGGTTGTTAAGTATTACAACGGTATCAGGGTTTTTACGTGTAAACGCATGGTAAGATACGTTGGGAACCGTTGTAATAACGGTCATATTAAATTCACGCTCTAGGCGTTCTTGTATAATTTCTAAATGCAACATTCCTAAAAACCCACATCTAAACCCAAAGCCTAATGCCGCAGAACTTTCCGCTTGAAAGACTAGAGAGGCATCGTTCAGTTGTAGTTTTTCCATAGAAGCGCGTAGCTCTTCGTATTCTTCGGTGTCTACAGGGTACAGTCCTGCAAAAACCATTGGCTTAACGTCCTCAAATCCTTCGACCGCTTCGGTTGTTGGGAATTTTGCATCTGTAATGGTATCTCCAACTTTTACTTCCCGAGCGTCTTTGATTCCTGTTATTAGGTATCCAACATCACCGGTTTTAATTTCTTTTTTTGGAGTTTGGGTTAGGTTGAGCGTTCCTACCTCATCTGCTCCATACACTTTTCCAGTTGCAATAAATTTTACCTGTTGGTTTTTTTTAATGCTACCATTTACAATTTTAAAATACGTTTCAACCCCTCTAAAAGAGTTGTAAACGGAATCAAAAACAAGTGCTTGCAATGGTGCTTCAGGATCGCCTTCTGGGGGAGGAACTGTTTCTATGATAGCAGATAAAATGGCTTCAATTCCAATACCTGTTTTGGCACTTGCAGGAATGACCTCTGAAGGGTCACAGCCTAGAAGCTCTACAATATCGTCGGTTACTTCTTCAGGATTTGCGCTTGGCAAATCAACTTTATTTAAAACGGGAATAATTTCTAGATCATTCTCCAGAGCTAAGTATAAATTTGAAATAGTTTGTGCTTGTATGCTTTGTGCAGCATCTACAATCAAAAGCGCACCCTCACAAGCAGCGATGGACCGAGATACTTCATAACTAAAATCAACGTGCCCGGGGGTGTCAATTAAGTTTAAAGTATATTCTTGCCCCTTGTAGGTATAGTCCATTTGAATCGCATGAGATTTGATCGTAATCCCACGTTCGCGTTCCAAATCCATACTGTCGAGTAATTGACTTTGCTTTTCACGCTCAGTAACGGCGCCTGTAAAGTCCAATAAACGATCTGCCAAGGTGCTTTTACCGTGGTCAATATGGGCGATGATACAAAAGTTTCTAATATGCTTCATTTACTCTATTTCAGGTTGCGTTGAATGTGAAGGCAAAAGTAATCAAATTTACCACACAATATTTAGATTAATTAATGACGGTCGATCAGGGATTGAATCCGTCGTATTGTTTCGGATTTTCCTATTAGATAAATAATGTCAAAAACATCAACTCCTTCAAGCGCGCCAACAAGCGCAACTCTTAGTGGCATCATTATTTTTCCAAAGCCGATTTCGTTTTGTGTGATCCATCCTTTTACAGCAGTTTGAAGCGCATCAACAGAACTGTCGTCGGCTGTTTCTAGTTGTTTAATGAGTTGAGTCATTAGATCTTTAGAATGTTCTTTCCAGGCTTTTTTAAGAGCTGCTTCTGTAAAACTTTCAGGAGCTTTAAAAAAGTAATGGCTTAATCCCCAAAATTCTGACGGAAAGGTAGCGCGTTCTTTGATGAGGTTTATAACAAGTTCTACATAGCCAGGATCTATTGTTTTGAGTTCTGGTGTTGTGTTTATAAATGTCTCGGTTAATGTTTCGGTACTTGCTTTTTGCATGTACTGGTGGTTGAACCATTTTGTTTTATCTGGATCAAATCGTGCACCGGCTTTATTAATGTTTTTCAAATCAAAGGAGTCTACAAGCTCACTTAATGAAAAAAGCTCTTGTTCTGTACCTGGGTTCCACCCTAAGAAAGCTAAGAAATTAACAACAGCTTCCGGAAAGTAACCACTTTCTTTGTAGCCTTTTGAGACACTATCAGTTGTGGGGTCTTCCCAACTTAATGGAAACACAGGAAACCCGAGCTTATCGCCATCACGTTTGCTCAGTTTTCCCTTCCCCGTTGGTTTTAAGATCAGTGGCAAGTGTGCAAATTCAGGCGCTTCCCAGCCAAATGCTGTATAAAGCAATTGGTGCAATGCCAAGGAAGGCAGCCATTCTTCTCCACGAATGACATGTGTAATTTTCATTAAATAATCGTCTACTATGTTGGCAAGATGATAGGTAGGCATTCCATCTGACTTGAACAACACTTTGTCATCAAGGGTGTTGGTGTCAATTTTTATGGTGCCCCTAATCAAGTCGGTAAGCTCAAGGATTTGATCTTGAGGAGCTAAAAAACGCACCACATAGTCATCGCCATTAGCAATTTTTTCAGCGACGTCTTCTTTTGATAACACCAAAGAATTAATCAGTCTACCTCGAGTTCTGTTGTGCCAGTTGTAGATAAAAGTTTTGCCTTTTGCACCGTGGTTTTTACGCTCTTCGTCCAAAGCTTCCGCTGTGTCAAAGGCGTAATAGGCTTTGTTGTTTTCAATCAAAAAATCGACATACTGTTTGTATAAATGCTTGCGTTCGCTTTGTCTGTACGACCCAAAACCACCGTCTTTTCCGGGGCCTTCATCAAACGGAATGTTGCACCAGTCCAGCGCGTTTACCATATAGTCTTCAGCGCCATCCACATAACGTTTTTGGTCGGTATCTTCGACACGCAGCACAAAGGTGCCTCCGTGTTTTTTGGCGAATAAATAATTAAAAAGAGCGGTTCGCACGCCTCCAATATGGAGTGGCCCTGTGGGACTTGGTGCAAATCGTACGCGGATAGGAGTGTTCATGGTCTTGTATTAGTGCCACAAAGATAGAATTGCTGAATAGATTCCCCAAAAAAATAGGCGGCGTTTTTGATCTGCTTAAATCAACCAGTAGTTAAGAGTTTTTCAAGGCGGGTATTTTTTTAAATTTTTGTGTTTCGCTAATGGTTGTTTATATGAAAAGTAGCAGAGAAAAAGAACTGTTACTTTCATTTTAAAAACAAAGATAGCAGAAAAGAACAAACTTTGTAGTTTGAGCTTAACTGCTATTTTTTATATGCTTTGTTGTGTGTAGTTATATTTTTCCTATCCTCATCAATAATACAATTATTATCAATAAGTTAGAGATTAAATAAAAACTATTCCAACCCTCTTTTTCTCTTGTTTCTTTCTCATTTTTATATCTGTAAATATACCACAAATAAGAATTAAATATTAAGGCAATTACACAAATAGTTATTGTTATTGTATTCCACATATTTTATTGTTTTAGATGTTAATTACTTGTATTTGTTCCTGTATCTGTTTCATTGTTATTTCCACCATCACCAAACCAACCCATACAATCTGCAAATTCGTATACAAATATTGCGGCACCAATCCATCCAAGAGCTCTTGAAGCAACTTTTCTAATGGCTTTCTTCAATAACTTTTTACCAGCAGCAGTGTGTAACCCTTGGTTTATTACAGCGGTTATAGCAGAGATTCCTAAGGCATCAACTGCGCATTCTCCAATTTGAGAAGCATGCATTGAGGTACCAAATAAACTAGCATAGTTAAAACTCGCAGCTAAACCTGAGTTTTGTTCTTCTGCTATTAACTGCATAACAGCTGGGATCAAATCAGATTCAGACATAGCAGGGCCATCTTCATCAGCAGTCAATAATTCAGCAATATCTGCATTTGTGTAACCATTAGAACGTAAATAATTTTTTGCTTCCTCTAGAGTTGGTTCAAGAGAGCTTTGTGCAGCTTGTACAGATATTTCTAAAGTTCCTAACAGTTGTTGGTCATCTGATATATTATCACTTTCAGAACCATCTACATATTTTACTCCAAGGTCAGTATTATTTAATTTAAATAAGTCTTCTAAACCTGATGATAACTCAATATTTGGTGTGTCTGAGGTAGTAACTCCTAGTTTTTTATAAACTTTAATTTCAGCAAAATCGCCATTAGTTTTAGCCATAATTAAGTCAGAATTATTTTTAGAAGTTGTCACATCAATTTTATTTAAACTATTCAAACTGGCAAATGCAGAATTTTTAAAATTCTCTTTTGCTATTGTCTGTTCTTCGTTTTCAAATAATTCATTTTGTTCACATGATTGAAAGATAAATACACCAGAAAATAGAAGTAATTTAATCATAAAGATAGCTAACACACCTTTTGCTACTTTCATTGTTGTGTTATTAATTTGTTCAAAAAATTTCATACTTTAATTGTATTAAATGTTAAAATTAAATTCTAGTTGTATTCAAGTATTTATTTTTCTCACTTATTTTTTTCTTCCAAGCAGAGAAAATTCTCGGATATGGTTGAACTTTGTCTTTAATTGCATGCAACTACCGTATATCGGTACTGGTACCGATATTTCTATTCTGTTTGATTGCTACGTTAGCTATGGTTAAAGCACTGTAATTCAATGGGTTTTGATGTTTAAACCTTGTTTTAGCAACCCTTAAGCCCCCTTCTAATTAGAGCCCTGTGCAAACCTAAATTAGTTATTACCATAACTAGTAATGTCCTAATAACGCCTTAATCAGGCAGATATAAGAACCTTTCCAATAGGGTATTCAATAAAATAATATCTAAAACTTCGGTTAAGCTGCTTATTGAAGATTTAGACTTGGGGTCAAAATCAGTTGTAAACCTACTAAAAAAAGGACAGAGTTCCAAAAAAACAAAGACTTTAACACACTAGAGTCCAACAAAAAAAGCCACAACCAAAGGCTGTGACTTTTAAAAAAGGAGGGGTATAATCCCTTATAAATCAAACTTAATGCCTTGCGCTAGAGGCAACTCATCAGAATAGTTAATCGTATTGGTTTGTCGGCGCATGTACACTTTCCAAGCATCAGAACCAGACTCGCGTCCGCCTCCAGTTTCTTTTTCACCACCAAAAGCACCACCAATTTCGGCACCAGAAGTTCCAATATTTACATTGGCAATCCCACAGTCAGAACCGGCATAAGACAAGAATTTTTCAGCTTCTTTTAGCTCATTGGTCATAATCGCAGACGACAAGCCTTGCGCTACACCATTTTGTTTTTGGATGGCATTTTCCACGCCACCAGAATACTTCATTAAATATAAGATCGGTGCAAAGGTTTCGTGCTGTACAATTTCAAAATGATTTTCAGCCTCAATAATTGCAGGCTTTACATAACAACCACTTTCATAGCCTTTACCCTCTAAAACACCACCATCGACCAGCACTGTGCCGCCTTCGGCTTTTGCTGTTTCAATCGCCGCTAAATAAGTGTTTACAGAATCATGATCAATCAAAGGTCCAATGTGGTTGTTTTCATCTAATGGGTTTCCAATGGTCAATTGTCCATACGCTCCCACAATAGCATCTTTTACTTTATCATAAACAGATTCGTGAATAATCAATCTGCGCGTCGAAGTACAACGTTGTCCGCAAGTGCCTACAGCACCAAAAATAGCGCCTGGAACCACCACTTTTAAATCTGCTGTTGGGGTTATAATAATGGCGTTGTTGCCACCCAATTCTAGCAAGGACTTTCCAAAACGCTGAGCAACAGTTGCGCCAACAATTCTTCCCATTCTAGTAGAGCCAGTTGCAGACACTAAAGGCACTCTGGTATCTGTTGTCATCATTTCTCCAACAGTATAATCGCCATTGATGATTGAGGAAATACCTTCAGGCAAGTTATTTTCTTTTAATATTTCGGCAATAATATTTTGACAGGCAATAGAGCATAAAGGTGCTTTTTCAGAACCTTTCCATACACACACATCGCCACAAATCCAAGCCAAAGCCGTATTCCAAGCCCAAACAGCGACTGGAAAATTAAACGCAGAGATGATACCTACCACGCCAATCGGGTGCCATTGCTCTCGCATCACATGGCCAGGACGTTCAGAAGGAATGGTTTGTCCGTTTAATTGTCGAGACAATCCAACTGCAAAATCACAGATGTCAATCATTTCCTGAACTTCTCCATATCCTTCTTGAAGGGATTTCCCCATTTCATAAGAAACCAATTTTCCGAGGGGTTCTTTTAAATCTCTTAGCTTATTTCCAAACTGACGCACAATCTCGCCACGCTGAGGTGCAGGTACTGTTCGCCACTCCGTAAACGCAGCCGTAGCAGCGGTCATGACGGCTTCATAATCTTCTTGAGAAGTGCAAATGACACTTCCAATTTTTTGGCCATCTACCGGAGAAAAACTATCGATACGAGGCCCGTTAGCAAAACTATTCGCACCTGTTGATGTTCCTAAATTTATCGCTTTTACACCAAGAGCATCAAGCGCTTCTTGGATTTTAAAATCAGTTGAGATTGTGTTCATTTGTGTTGTTTTAAGAATCGTTTCAAGTTGCGAATATAATAATTTTACACCCACTTTAATGACAATTCCATAATCATTTCCAATTACAAACAGGCGTGTTACTGAGGTTAGAGTTATAATATTTTAAGTTGCCTGTGACCTCATGTCCGAGCCAATCGGGTTTGGAGAATTTTTCATCTTCAGAACCAAGTTCAACTTCTGCTACAACCAAACCTTTGTTGGCTCCTAAAAATTCATCGACCTCAAAAAGGTGATTTCCTACAAACACATCGTATCTTATTTTGCTAACAATATGGTCTTCACACAGTTTTAGAAGTGCCTCAGCCTCTGTTTTAGAAATTTCTTTTTCCCATTCAAACCGACTGAGACCGCTTTCATTGCTTTTACCTTTTACAGTGATAAACCCAGCCTGGTCTTTCAGTCGAATCCGAACACATCGTTCGGGGTCAGAATTGAGGTACCCCTGGGTGATATTAGATTTTTTGGAAGCCTCCGCACGGTAGTCATCACAGGTGACCAAAAATTTACGTTCAATTTCAATCATAAAACAGAAGTTAGAAGCTCTAAATTTACAGTAAGTCCAGCGATTTATCAACATAAATCGGAAAACAACTTTTTTTTACAAGGATCTAGAGTCAAATTGCTAAAAAATATGAAACGATTCTTCTGGTTTGATAAGATTTTACTCAGATAACAGAACCAATATTTGAATATTCGTAAAAATAGTGGTTTTATAGATGCGAATTGGTCAGGCTTTAGTAATTTTGAGCGCACTAAAATGGAAACAACCAATGTCGACACAGCCAAAAATCACGAGGTTCAATCAAAATGTATTATCAAAATACCAAATATACAATAGTATATTTATGACTCTGCCTTTTGATACGATTACAAAAACAGGTGCTTTGTTGCCTCTTTTTTTTGAAACCTGCCAAAAAGGATTTGCAAACGATGAAGACCCTACAGCAATAATAAATTCATTTTTTAAGAAATACCAAGCCAGGCGCTCGCCGAAAAGTCAAATTGACTTACTGTTTCGTTTTATACAATACATTGAACGTCAAGTAGTTCTTTTTGACGCTATTGAAGACGCAGCCTTCCCTGTAGTTAACAACATGGATGGTATTGGAACGTTGCGAAGCTTGAAAGAAACAGTTACATCTGAAAACAAATTAGAAGTGTTGCAGAAGTACCTAGAAGAATTTAAAGTGCGCATTGTACTAACGGCACACCCTACACAATTTTATCCGGGCTCTGTATTGGGAATCATTACCGATTTAACGGAAGCCATTCGTGAAAATGACTTGTTTCGCATCAACGAACTCTTAGCGCAATTAGGAAAAACACCTTTTTTCAAACAAAAAAAACCCACACCATACGATGAAGCCGTTAGCTTAATATGGTATTTAGAACATGTATTTTATAAGTCTTTTGGGACTGTATATGACTACATTCAACAAAATATTTTTGACGGGAAACATATTGAGAATGATATTATAAATATCGGATTCTGGCCAGGTGGAGACCGTGATGGCAACCCCTTTGTTACGCCAGAGATTACACTAAAAGTAGCAGCAAGACTTCGAGAAACAATTATAAAAAACTACTATCGTGACGTCCGTGGTCTTAAAAGAAAATTGTCTTTTGCAGGAATTGAAGATCGCATTATTGCATTAGAAGTAGAACTTTATAAAATTGTAACCCAAAAGAAATCGACCCTTACACTAGAGACTTTAACATCAGAGTTAAAAGAAGTTAAAGCTATAATTGTTGAAAAACACCAGTCGATGTACGCTTCTGAGCTGAATAGTCTTTTGAATAAGATTCATTTATTTGGGTTCCATTTTTCTACGCTAGACATCCGACAAGACAGTCGTGCACATGCCAAGGTGTTTAATCACATGGTCGATGTGCTGATCGAAAGTGGAAGCGAGGTATTTCCAAAAAACTACCACAGTCTTCCAGAAAAGGATCAGGTCAGAATATTATCAACCATCAAAGGTTCCGTTGATTTATCATTTATTTCAGATAAAGACACGCTAAAAGCGCTTAAAACAATGGAGGCTATCAAAACCATCCAACATACAAATGGAGAAAAAGCCGCCAATCGTTATATTATAAGTAACAATCAAAGTACGCTTCACGTGATGCAATTGTATGCCATGCTAAAGCTTGTCGCTTTTCAGGAGAAACTTACAGTTGATGTGGCACCACTTTTTGAAACCATTACGGACTTGGAAAATGCTCCACAGGTAATGGAAGATTTATACTCCAATCCAGAATATGCTGCACACCTAAAATCTCGTGGCAACAGACAAACCATTATGCTTGGGTTTAGCGATGGCACAAAAGATGGAGGGTATTTGATGGCTAACTGGGCTATTTATAAAGCAAAAGAATTATTAACCACAATATCCAGAAAATACGATGTTACGGTGATTTTCTTTGATGGTCGTGGAGGACCACCAGCAAGAGGCGGTGGAAAAACACACAATTTTTATGCCTCACTAGGTCCAACAATAGAAGATAAAGAGGTGCAGTTAACGATTCAAGGTCAAACGATCAGTTCCAATTTTGGAACACTAGAGTCTTCACAATACAACCTTGAACAGTTAATTAGTTCGGGAATACACAACAGTCTTAGTGATAAGGATCTTAGAATGACACCCGAAAACAGAGAAGTCATGTCTCAGTTGTCCAAATTGAGTTATGAGGCTTATGTAGACTTTAAAGCGCATCCTAAGTTTATCTCTTATTTAGAACACATGAGTACGTTAAAGTTTTATGCCAAAACCAATATTGGAAGTCGCCCTTCCAAACGCGGGAAAGCGGAAGGCTTGGTGTTTGAAGATTTACGTGCCATTCCATTTGTGGGCTCTTGGAGTCAGTTGAAGCAAAATGTTCCAGGATTTTTTGGTGTTGGAACAGCACTGAAGCACTATGAAGATATAGGTGAGTTTGAAAAAGCACAACACTTGTTTAAAACGTCAGATTTTTTCAAAACATTGATTGAAAACAGTATGATGTCCTTGTCGAAATCATTCTTTGATTTAACAAAATACATGTCTAAAGACCCAGAGTATGGAGCGTTTTGGAATGTGATTTATAGCGAATACGTCACCACCAAACGCTTGTTGCTAAAACTTACCGGGTATTCCGAATTGATGCAAGAAGAACCCGCGGGAAAGGCGTCTATTTCGGTAAGAGAGTCTATTGTATTACCGTTGTTAACGATTCAACAATATGCTTTAAAGAAAATTCAGGAGCTTGAAAAAGAAAGTCCAAAGGATGATGCTCAGATAAAAATTTACGAAAAAATCGTTATGCGTTCTTTATTTGGAAACATTAATGCGAGTAGAAACTCAGCATAAATCACACAATTCACATTAAATTAAAAAGCCTCTAGAAGTTATTCTAGAGGCTTTTTGGTGACTAACTAAATAAACAGCTAATGCTCATTTAATCTAAAATCTGGGTAAGCGTCTATTTGGTGTTCGTGTGCATCAAGACCTTCCAGCTCTTCACGTTCTGACACTCTGATGCCCACGGTTTTCTTCAGTACAAATATGATAATAAACGAAGTTGCCACACAAAAAACAGCGTAACACAACACGCCAACGAGTTGTACTAGAAATTGATCAAACCCAGCCTTGGCTCCAAAAAGTCCAACCGCTAAAGTTCCCCATATTCCGCAAATAAGGTGTACAGCTATGGCACCTACAGGGTCATCTAATTTTATTTTATCGACTAAGCTAACGGCAAATACAATGAGTGCCCCAGCAACTGCTCCAATAAGGATTGCATCGCCTGGACTCATTTGGTCGGCACCAGCAGTAATCCCTACAAGACCTCCTAAAATACCATTAAGAAACATTGTTAAGTCTAAGTTTTTATATAACAGCGTAGAAGTAACCATTGCGACAACTCCTCCAGCAGCAGCGGCCAAACATGTGGTGACCAATGTTAGCGAGGTTGCTTCTGGGTTTGCAGAAAGTACAGAACCGCCATTAAAACCAAACCATCCTAACCATAATATAAGTACACCTGCAGTTGCCAACGGAATGCTATGTCCTGGAATAGCTTGTGACTTCCCATTATTAAACTTTCCAATTCTAGAGCCTAAAAGGTAAACAGCGACCAAAGCAGCCCATCCTCCAACAGAGTGGACGAGTGTTGAGCCTGCAAAATCATAAAATCCTTCGGCATCTCCGATTGATAGAGAGGATAAGAATCCACCTCCCCATTGCCATGAGCCCGCAATTGGATAGACAACGCCTACATATATAATAGTAAAAATCATAAACGCACCAATTTTCATGCGTTCTGCGACAGCTCCAGAAACAATGGTTGCTGCCGTTGCTGCAAACATACCTTGGAATAAAAAGTCGGTCCAATAGGTGTAGCCTTCATTGTAAGCTAAGTCAAGCGCGCCATCTGCTAATGGAGCATCCAACCCAAATCCAGCAAACCCGACAACGCCGTTAAAGTCTCCAGGATACATTAGGTTAAAGCCTACGATGTAGTAGAGCAATAGACCAACGGTTATAATAAAGATATTTTTAAATAAAATGTTAATTGTGTTTTTTTGTCGCGTAAGCCCGATCTCTAAAAATGCGAATCCTGTATGCATAAAAAAGACGAGTGCCGTACAGATCATCATCCATACGTTATTGATAGTAAGTAATTCCATTGGTTTTATTTTAATGTGTTTCCGCCTTTTTCGCCGGTTCTAATTCTATAGACTTCATCGATTTGTGATACAAATATTTTTCCATCCCCTACATCTCCAGTGGAGCCTGCTTTGAGAATGGCATTGACGGTCACTTCTTCATAATCATCATTAACGACAATAGATAAATAACGTCTTTGAATATCACTTGTGCTGTAAGAAACACCTCGGTACACGTGGCCTTCTTTTTCGTTTCCTAGGCCCGTGACGTCCCAGTACGAAAAGAAATTTACACCGACTTCATGCAGTGCTTTTTTTACACTAGAAAACTTA
>Ga0209534_10002090_pt1 | contig 20226 bp, 33 predicted proteins | sample COG_07_FD_184751 | JGI IMG/M metagenome (GOLD analysis project Ga0209534, IMG submission 184751) | Pelagic Microbial community sample from North Sea - COGITO 998_met_07 (SPAdes) (version 2) | ecosystem: Environmental > Aquatic > Marine > Neritic zone/Coastal water | place: Helgoland, sampling...
TAGCCACAAGCCATCTTGATCATAGTCTAAAGTGTAGTCTAGTTCATTTGATTTTGACATTTCTTCTTTTAAATCATTGACCTCTTCTTCAGCCAAAGTGTAAGCAGTCAATAACTCAACAATTCTTTCTGCTGCTTCTAGGTAAAGATTACCTTCAGGCTTGTCTTCGTCTTCTGGATATACCTTTTCCCAGTTTCTAAGGCGTTCAATCAGTCTTTTGTCATACTTATTCATTATTCATCATCCTTGCGACTAGTAAGTTCAGCAATCATAGTACGCAGTCCTACAAGGAACAGCGTTACTACTACAAAGGTACCGATGCCTGCTAAGATAAAAAACATTATTTGTATCCTACTTCTGTTAGTACTTTCTTACGAACTACTTTGTGTAGTCCAGGGTTTACTCGTAATGCGTGTGGCATAAGTTCGTGCCGTACATAGTTACGCATATACTTAGTATTAGTGTTGCTTGGGTCTTCAATAAAGTCAATCGAATACTTTTCTGCCCATTTGTAAAACTGTTCTTTTGTGTTTAATCTAAATGGGCGAATGACTTGATTGCGACGATATGGTACAATCTTACCAGTGCCATGTAGCGAGCTCCAAATCCAAGTTTCAACACAATCGTCAAGATGATGTCCGGTTACAATTTCAGTGTTCAACTGTTGAGCTTGCTCGTCGAGCCACTTGTATCGTTCTGTGCGCCAGTGTTCTTCTGTGCTCTTACCTTTAGGTGCCCGAGGATCAGCAATCTCACCAATGCGCAGTTTTAGATTATTATCATGTGCATGTTGTTCTAAAAACGCTTGTGCTACATCGCCGGTAGTAGTGCCGTGATTAAAGTACAACAAGGTCACATCATGATTGTTGCTGAGGAAGTCAGCAATCACCATAGAGTCTACACCACCACTACAAGCAATAGCAATACTGCGAGAGATATGACCTTGAAGCTTTAGCATTACTTAACAATCCTGTAAAGCACAGAAAGGCTAAAAGCAAACGACGAAATAACAGCAACAATGATTGCCATTTCAATAAAGTGAGCAATAAGGTACTCAATCATTATTTTTTACTCCAGTCGTAGATTGCGTTGTAGATGTCAAAGTCTTCGTCTGCACCTTCACGATGAATTGTAGCAAACATCTTAACAACATCAATAGCGTCTGCTAATTGCTGATCGGTTAGCTCAAAGCGCTCTTTAACTTCATCCTCGTGTTCACTGTGAAACAACCAAGACACGGCTTGCTTGAAGTTGGATGGTAAAAGTGACATTTTGTTGTCCTAGCTGTTATTATTAACTATGTATATAATAGCAAACAAACCGGGACTTGTCAATCAGTATCTGTAAATGATTCTGCCTTTGGTCACATCGTATATGCTAAGTTCAACTTTAACACGATCAGCTTCAACTAATCGTATTCTAAACTTTTTCATTCTACCGCCGGTGTATGCAGTTACTGTGTGACCGTTATCTAATTCTATTCGAAAGAATTGATTTGGAAGTAGCTCTGTAATTACACCGTCTACTTCGATTATGTCGTCTTTATTCTTCGCCATTTATTTTTTCAAGGATGACTGTTCCTTGATCTCCTAAAAGTATCTTCAAGTTATCTCCGGGGTTTAGATCTAAATCTTTAGAAAGTTCGGGAGGCAGAAAAAACTCTGCCTCACCGTTTTCATTTGTCTTAATTAAGTCTTCGTATTTATACGTTTTCGTCATGTGTTTGTTTATCATTAACAATGTCTGCCGCAAGTGCTTGTATTTGTTCTAAGCAATGTTTTCTATTATATGGTTCTAAATGATTACTATGCACTTTCACATAAGTCGCCAAGTTCTCCATTGATTTAATTTTTTCAATTACTTGGTCGATACTATGTAACATTGCTTTATCCTTTCTTATGCTTGTTTTAAGTATTCAATGATTTTTTCAGGAGCAGTTTCGCCGTATGGATCTTGATCTGCTCCTTGATTGTTGATGCCTGGTTCTACCCAAAGCTTTTCAATTTCACCGTTATTAACGATCATAGCATAGCGCCACGAACGTTGTCCAAAGCCCAAGTGATGCTTGTCAACAAGCATACCCATCATACGAGTAAACTCTGCGTTGCCGTCTGCGATTACTTTAACGTTTTCGATTTCTTCACGCTTTGCCCATGCGTTCATTACAAAGCTATCGTTTACACTAATACAGTAGATTTCGTCAATATCCATATTGCGAATATCATCGTATTTTTCTTCAAAGCCTGGAAGTTGTTTTTCAGTACAAGTTGGAGTAAATGCTCCCGGGAGGGAAAACACAATCACTCGCTTGTCTGCGAAGAAATCACCAGTAGTGAGATCTTGCCAGTCCCACCCGCCTCGCTCACTCCATGGTGCATCGGGGTTGCTCGGAACTCGTGTTTTAAAATTACAGTGGGGTATAGTATTCATTGGAAACTCCTTAGTGCGATACTGTTGTATATATCAAGCATCGCACTAAGGTTCCTTTATTTTGATGTCCAGTGGAAGGTTGCTGTTTGCGGATCGTTATCAACAATGCTCAATCCTTTTGTAGGAATAACAGTGCCGTCATCGATCTTGTTAACAAAGTCTTGACCGTCGTTAATAATAGTAAAGGTTCTACCACCTTTGTTAAGCAGCATGATGTGATCAAATTTATCAGTAGCTTTATAACTGTTATGCTGAATAAAAGTAATAGCTTTCATTAAGCCTCGATAATCCAACCCAACACCTTCTTCGGTCTGCTGGATAGCAGCGTCAAGTAGTCTGTTGTAATATTGGTCAGTTTTAGAACCGGTAATTTCTTCGTAGTTACTAACGATAGTTTCGATCATATCGTGGAAGAAACTAACAGTTTGATTCTTACTGTACCCTGCTTCGTTAAGGCCCTTTTCCCAATTTATCGTGCCACTTTCAGTGATACCTGGAATAAGTGTTTTGCCTCTAACATAGTCGCCTCTTTGGAATACTCGCTGCATTGCTTTGAACAAATTGTTATGTTCTTTTTTCAGTAGATTAAGAACTGCTGCGTGGACAGCTTTAGCGCCTTGGATTGACGTACCGTTAAGACGTCCGCCCGTCATAGCGCCGGCTTTCTTGTTCGAGTTGCCGCCTTTGATCTCGTAAGCAACACCGTCGATAATAAGGTCGCCTTTGTTGATTGCTTTTTCAGTTGGATTACCAAGAGCAGCAAGAGCAAGTTCGCCCGGGCCTACGTTACCGCCAGTGCCTGCCGGCATTGCGTTGATTAGCTTGTCAATAATAACATCGTATACTTTTTTGTGCTTAGGGTTTACATAGTCGTCGATAAAGCCGTGACCTTGATTACTATTAACTAATCTTCTCATGTCGATAACTTCGCCATCAGCTGATGCTTTAGCAAAGTTAAGAGCTTCGTCTTGCGTTAGCTTACCAGCTTTGATGTAGTTACGGAAAAGTGAGTCAAACAAATCCATTAGACCAGACTGCACTTTTGCTCTTGTCTTTTCTTTGTTTTTCTCAGCTTTGGTCATCTTCTTTTTATTTTCAGTAGGTGACTGCCAATCACGTACTACGTGTCCGTCAATCTTTTCTGCTAGGCGCTTTAGCTGATCGTCAATAGCTTTCATGAAGTCTTGCTGTTCTTTTTGCGCCTGCTGATAGCCTTCGTCCTTAGATCTTTCTGCTAACTGGTGCGTAGACTCGCGGAGCCTAGTAAGAAAACCACGGATGCGATCAATTTCTACTTCCGGGTTTGGAACAGTGTGACGAATTTGAAGAATCTCTGCTTCAAGTTCGTTAATTAACGCAAGGTGCTGTACATCTTCCATAACCATAGGAGCGTTGTGGCTCCCGGCTTCGCCAGCTTCGTGCTGTTCGTGACGATGAGTATTTAAAACTCTGTGCGTATAGTTAAGAAGCTTCTGTAGTGCGCCCTTAACCTGAACAGCAAGACTTGGATCTGCTTTAGTAGCAATATCTACTTCTTTGTTAATAGCAGATAGATCATCTTTGATCTGATCTACTTGCGCTTCAATTAAAAAGCTTGGGGTTGAAAAATCTGTGAACTTCATGTTAAACTCCGTTATGTGTTATTTATCAGAGTTTAGGCAGCGTCCATAGTAACATCGAGAGTTACACCTAGATTATTTGTAGCTAACACACACTCAAGAACTTTTTGTTCAGCAATTTCGTAAGTGTACTTACCAGCTGATGCTAAGCCCTCACGTTCGATTTCTTCGATACAGTACTCAGAGTCAGTATCGTCTTTTCTGAATATGGTCATTAGTAGCTCTTTTACAACGTTACGTGGTGTAGTTTCGTTATCAAAGATATATACTTTAAACTTACTCGGCTCTGGAGTAGCAGTAGAAATACTTTCGTTGATATTAGCTTTTGCGTTAGCAGTCATGTTAAAACCTCTTGTTTGTTTTAGTATTTAGTTAGGGGGATATTCTCCCCCTAATTTTAGCGTTGATTTTATTCGAAAGTTTTGATTTCGATCTTTTTAGGTTGTAGTTCTTCTGGCACTTCACGCTTTAGGTATACGTTAAGCATACCAAGTTCTAGTGATGCGCTTTCTACTTCTACATGATCGGCTAGTGTAAATTCTCTACGGAAATTACGGGCGCCAATGCCTTTGTGTAGATATTCTACTTCCTCTTCACTTTCTGCTGTAGTTCCTTCAATACGTAAAATGTTCTTGTCTTTTACGACGTCTAGGTCCGACATAGCGAAACCCGCAACAGCAACAGAAATCATATATTCGTCGTCGTTGATTTGTACAATATTGTATGGAGGGTAAGAAGTTGCTTTTGAATTAGCAAACGTTCTCTCTAGTTCGTCAAACATTCTATCGAAGCCAACAGTAGCCTTGTGGAAGTGAGGTAAGTTGAGAGTAGTGTATCTTGTCATTTTGTATCTCCTTTAATAAGCAAGATTATAATAGTGAGCCCTTACGGCGCTCACTATTATTTATACACGGAATTACAGTATTTGTCAATTCCCGATTGTATTTTTTTCGTACACTGTGTTGTGTGTCTGCGTACAGCGTACAAAGGTTGTACACTTGCTAAGCTGTTTGAGCGATGGTGCTCCTACATACGTACAAGTGCTTCGGATACCGCCAAGAACATCTTGGACAGTGTTTTCTATTGGTCCACGGTATGGCACAAGGATAGTACGTCCTTCTGAAGAACGATAATCTTTGAGTCCACCGAAGTGCTTTTTGTTTGCGGTCTGACTGCTCATACCATAAAACTGGCGAAACTCTTTACGTTGAATGACCGGCTTGTAAGTCTCGTCATCTTTGATGAAATAGTATTCACCGTTGCCTTGATACTTGTATACTGGTTCTCCGCCGCCTTCGTCGTGACCTGCTAGCATACCGCCAAGCATTACGAAATCAGCGCCGGCAGCAAATGCTTTGGCTACATCCCCTGGAGATACACAACCACCGTCAGCAATAATATGTCCACCAAGACCGTGAGCAGCGTCAGCGCATTCCATGACTGCGCTAAGTTGCGGATATCCCACCCCAGTCTGAATCCTAGTAGTACAAACAGAACCGGGACCAATACCGACTTTGACAATATCAGCTCCATTTAAAATTAACTCCTGTGTTTGATCTGCCGTAACAACGTTCCCCGCAATAATGTTCTTGAAAGGATACGTGTCACGTAGATGCTTGATAAACTCAACAAACCGTTCAGTGTAACCGTTTGCCACGTCTACACAAATATACTGTAGATTGTCCAGTACTGCTTTGTGTACTTGTTCGAGTTTATTTAGATCAGCATCACCGATGCCAATGCTCATCGCAACATGAGGTTGCGGTACTGAAAAGAACTGTTGTAGTTCTTCAATTGAATAAGTTTTTACAAGACACGTAAACATACCTTGCCTAGCAAGTGCTCGTGCTGTGTCAAATGTTCCTACGCCGTCCATGTTAGCGGCCATAATAGGAACCCCTGTATAATCGTACTCGTTAATGCGAGCGCCTTTAGCACCTACCCAATTATAGTTGCGCTCTAGGCTAACATTTTTACGAGAAGTAAGACGGCTTCGCTTTGGACGGATTAGTACGTCCTTGTAGTCTAACTTTACATCATTCTCAAGGTGCATTAGAAGCCTCGTTGGGTTAGGTCTTTTTTCAACTTCTTAAGGTGACGAGCACGTCCTGCTGCTTTTTCACGCTTGCGAATTTGACTTGGTTTAATAAATTCTTTACGCTGACGAAACTCTTGAACTACGCCTTCTTCTTGTACACGCTTTTTAAACTTACGTATAGCTCCGCTAACGTCTCCGTTCTTAGTGTATACCTGCATTCCCTTCTTTCGAAGTTCGTCTCGTGCAAAAGACTGACTGTGTTTATTTCCCAATGTAACCTCCTATTGTTTCTATTACCTGGTCGTAATTATATAGTCGCTTTCGACTTATACTATTATAAAACAGATTCTCACCTTGTGTCAACCAGTAAGTTTTGTTCTTAGATATAATGTAGCCGTCGATTGAGCGTACAAGCTGATCAGCAAAATCCATGTCATAAAAGATCATGTCCGCTTCGTTCATTGCTGATAGCAACCAAGCAGCGTTGTTCTCTTCTACTTTATCATATAGATAAATGACTACATTTTGTTCTACAGTTTTGAGAAACTCACTAATGTCATTTTTTAGTTTATCGCAAGGATTAATTAAAAGTACTTTGAGACTGTCGTCGTACACCTTATCAGGTGGTGTTACTACCAGAACTTCCATTTCTTATCTTATTCCAAATTGAGTTTTCATTTTGCTCATCGTTTTGTTTATAGCCCCAAAAGTCAGGATCCCAAGGTAGATAATCAATTTTTTCGTTTTCATATGCTATCTTGAATTCCTTAATCGTACGGTCGGGGTTTTGTTCTTTCCACTCTTTTTTGTTACGGCTCCACTCGCCGTTGTTGTCTTCAAGTTCTTCGATTTCTTCAAGTGTTCGCCTATTTGACTCGGCCAACGACTCTATAAGTTTTTTTTTATGATACGCTTCTGCGTATTCTTCTATTGGAATCGGATTGCCGAACTCATCATACTCTACTACAGGTGTTTCGATGCCATACGGTTTAAGATCATCAATCACTGCTTCTTCTTGTAAGTAGTCATCGAACGAAGAACCAACGTGCGGATTTACTTCTTCCGGGTCTTGTTCTTCTTCATCTGATTCACTGTTCTCCTCTGTCTCATTGTCCTCAACAGCAGCTTCTTCAAAATATTCGTCTTCTTCTTCATCTAACTCTTCAGTTTTTTTTTGACCGTCGGTTGGCGGTGTTGGTCGATTCTCTCGAGCAAAGCTAAAGGTGTATTGTGCTGCGATAAGCAGTAGTACAGCCAGCGGATCGAATACAAAGATAATAATTACAATTACCCAACGTACAGCTTCTTCAAGAAGATTCTGTGATGCGTTCTCACCGTAGATGAATTCAGCAATATAGCGGATAGGACCTACTTCTGCTTCTAGCTTACGATACTCACTTTGTAGGCTAAACTTCTCATCTGTAAGAGCGTCAAACTCTGCGCTTGCTTCTCGAATACGTGTTCGTTGTTCAGCAATTAGATTTGACAAGTTATTTTCATCACTTGAAGTTAGCTGCTGTGAGTAGGTGTCAATAAGTGAGTTAGAACGATCAATTTCTTTTTGACTTTGTTCTCGGATACGTGCGATCTCAGCTCGTGCTGTAGTAACTACAGGATCAGTTGAAATGTCTTCTAGTTTAGTAAGCAGTACTTCACGTTCAGCAGCCCGTTGTTCCTGCCACTGTCCTACTGCTACAGCGCTGTTACGACCCCAACGTCCGTCTGCTACTACTCCTACCATACCCTGTGCTAGCGCAATCTCGTCGTTAGCAAGGTGGCCTTCTAGTTTAGCAATTTGGTTATCAATGCGAGTAATTTGGTCTTCTACTACGCCACGCTTTTTATTAATGATCTCTTGTTGTTCGTTGATCTGCGGTTGGATGCGTTCTAGTACACTTTGGATACGTCCTTCTTCAATAGCAATCTGCTGTTGAATGTTTTGCTGGCCGCTTGATCCGCTTGTCTCGAATTGGTTAATACGTTGGTTGGCACTATCAATGATAGCTTGCTCGGCTTCTAGCTTTGAGTCAAGTCGTTCAATCTGTGCAAGGCTTTGATCACTTGCTGCTGTTTGCTCAATATGCGCTTTTGACAAGAAGCCAAAGATGCCCATAGAAGTAATAAACATAAGGACAACTACAGCAAGACTCAAATACGATTTAAGCCACCATGTTGCTCGTCCCCAATAATTATGAAGCCAAACTGCTGTTACAAGTTTGCCTACTTCAAGTACCACGCCCATAATAATAATAGGAACAGTAGCAGCCGCAAAGATGGCAACAAGGCCTGCGACTGAATACCAAATAGCAACTGAGCTAATAGCCAGTGCTGTAATTAAAACTAAGATTCCAAATAGCATATTATATTTATTCCTTGTCTTCGTACAAAACTGGGAACTCTTGTTTCAAAAGAGTCCGTAATTGATCTAACTCTTCGGGCAACGTATCTTCGCTGTTAAAGCCTAGCTGTTTCATTTTTTCTAGCAATGCCGCACGACGAGCAGTTTCTTCTTGAATTACCGCATTATGATTAAGTTCTTTTGCTTTAGAAAAAATACGTTTAAACACACCCGGAAACAAAAACCATGCTCCTGCAGCAAATGGCAGTACAGAAATTATAAGATCAATCATCCTTCAATCCTTTCAACAAAGAAGTCTTTAGTTAACCAACGCAGATCCTGCGTCTTCTTAGAACGCAGTAGTACATCGCCAAACGTGCCTGGACGTTTTTCAACAACAGTCCATTCCGTGCCGTGTTCTTTAATACGTTGCTTACCCTTCTTGGTTTGTCCTGTTAGGTGGTAGATCATTTTACTGCCTTTCTTCAAACAGTTTATTTGCCGAAACAAGCGAACCGTTTTCCAATTGAAGTTTGATGTCTGGCAACGATCCGAAACCTAAAACACGATCAACAACTTTTACGCCGTTGATCTCTTTTACAGTCCACATGCTTTCCATGTGCTTTTTGAACTCTTGATTCATTGTATGTATAACCTCTTTGCTTTTGTTATGCTATTATAATAGCACCACTAGGCCGAGCTGTCAACCTCTGCGCATTCTAGCAATCTCAGTTGCGTCCTCTTGGCTAAACACTGGCACCATGTTGCTCTTGTGTAGTGTAGCAATGCCTAGCAGCTTACGAGCGCCGTTGTACGCTTTTGGCTGTGCCGGTGCTGCGTGACCGCCTGCTCCAGCGCCTGCGCTTGGTGCTGTGTTGCCTTGGCGTTCGTGACTGCGATCACGTTCGAATGGAAGTGTGTTAACAGGCTTCTTCTTGCGAGCCTTGAGTTGATCGGGGTGTGTGCCCATCTTGCGCAACCATTTGTCGTGTGCGACTGCTGCGGCGTGATCGTGTTTGGTAAAGCCTTTGGCTTTGCGTTTTTTAGTGTTAGTAGTTGTAAGGCCTGGACCGGCAATTGACATAGTCATAAAAAAACTGCTCCTGCGTTATTGTTTAATAATACAGGAGCAGCTCGGTTTTGTCAATCTAAAATTAGATTAGAACTTCCAGGACATGCCTACGGAAGTGCTTTCGCGATTAAAGTCGCTATCGAAAGCAGTAGTGGAATACACAGTCATGCCGTCCATTACTTCGTAACCAATAGTGATGTCTGCACCGGCTAGAGCAAATCCGCCGAAGTCAATAGCAGAATCATCTGTTCCGCCTGAAGCTACAGCACCGTGTCCGACAACGTCAGTGTCGTTAACGATACCAACAGAAGCATCCATAGTTAGATCCCATGGAAGAGCTGCTTCAGCGCCTAGTGTTACTGTAGAAGTAGCATCGCCACCCCACCAAGTAGCATCGCCTGCGCCTGTTGTAGATTCAGCAGTCGGACGAGATACGTACTCAAAGTTTACGTAAGGGGATACACCGCCGGTGCTTCCGCCTAGTTCTTGTGCGCCGGCAACAGATGCACCAGCAGTAATTACCGCAGCAGCTGCCACGGTTGCAATAATAGTTTTCATAGTGTTAACCTCCATTTGAAAATCTGCTTATTATTTAGTGAATTAAAGATCGTTTTTACGTTCTTGAATTTCTTTTCTACGATCTTTTGTTAATTTAGCAATGTCGCCTAGTGCCTTACGAGCACGAACGGCTGCTGCCTTAACGTCTTTCTCATCAAAAAGCTCTGACTCTTTAATGTAGTTGTTGAACTCTTGTACAATTTGTTCATGTAGTGTCATAATTTTACTCCTTAAACATTGACTGTAGTTCATTATACCCGCCGATTAACTTGTTGTCAAGAAAAATCTGCGGTACTGTCTTTGCCTGTGGCACAGCCGCAAGCAAATCTTCGCGAGTGAAACCGGAACCGATCTCACGCACCTCATACTTGATGCCTTTGGCATCAAGTAACGCTTTTGCCTTTACGCAGAAAGGACAATTAGGTTTACTCCATACTACGTTCATGGCAGAGCAATGCCAGTAGTAGAAGTGGTGTACTGCTTAGCCAGTTCAGCTTCTGTCTTTACTACGCAACACAATGCTGCCTCACGAATAGTAAATTTGCTGTCTGGCGCTGCGCTAAACATAAACGGACCAAGGCCGAGACCTTGTTGCTGAGCTACAAGCATCATTGGCTTGATAAGCGTAATGCGACCGTTTGATGCGTCGTCAAATCGACCTACGACTTCTTCGCCGCTTGTTAATTTTACAGACACAATATCACCCTGCATGTAAGCAGTTTCAATAATCATTGTTGTTTCCTTTAAACATAAACTTATAATATAGTAGTTAGCCTAACACGTCAAGTTAGTTATCCACAGCTTTGTAAATTAAAGCTTGAATCCTTTTAGTGTATCGTTGCTAACATCTTGCTTGATGCCGCCCACTACATAAGATTCAACTTCTGTTTCTTGCGGAGCAACCTGTAGGCCGCTGGAGCTAAGCCAGTGCTGCGTCCACGGTAGCGGATTGGTGTTAACAGGCGCATCAAAGATAGCATCGTAACCGATTGCCTTGAGACGACGGTTAGCAATGTATTCAACGTATTGGTGTAACAGTGTTTCGTTAAGACCAATCATCGATCCGTCCTTGAACAAGTATGTTGCCCAAGCCTTTTCTTCTGACACACACTCACGCCACATGTCGTAAACTTCTTCACGGCACTCTTTGGCAATTTCTACCATTTCTAGATCGTCTTTTCCCTGTGCCCAAAGCTTGAGGACGTGTGTAGTCAACGCAAGATGTTGTGCTTCGTCACGAGCAATAAGCGAAATAATCTTAGCACTGCCTTCCATCATCTTCAACTCACCGAAGCCAAAGGTACAAGCAAATGAAACGTAAAAGCGCAAGCCTTCGAGAATGTTTACATTCATCATAGCAAGATACATTTTCTTCTTTACTTCACGCATGGATCCTTTACCATGATGGAACCAGTTGTCACTTGCTTCGTTAAACGTATCATAGTTTTTAGTAACTGACACAGCACGCTCGATGATACGGTCATCATCGAGGATAGTATCAAGCACTTCACTTGGATCAGCATAGATGTTCTTCATGATGTGCGTATAGCTACGTGAGTGAATAGTTTCAAAGAAGTCCCACGTAACAATACAGCCTTCTAGCTCAGGAATACTCACATGAGGCAAGAAGCTTAGGCACGGGCCTCGGCCTTGTACTGAATCAAGCAGAGTCTGATACTTCAAGTTAGCAGTAAAGATATGTTTCTGCTCGGGTCGAAAGTTTGCATAGTCAGCTCTATCTTTTTGTAGACTCACTTCCTCTGGCCGCCAAAAGTACCCTAGCATAGTTTGATTAAGTTTATCAAACACAGGGAATTTAAAAACGTCGTAACGCTGAGTGTTTTGCTCTTCGCCGAAGAACATATCTTGCTTTGTAAAGTCTACTTTATTTTGATTGAATACTGTCTTGCTCATGTATGTTTACCTTTAGATTGCGCAGGCCTCACAAAGCTCGTCGTCTTCTTCAACTTGGCTTTGCTGTAGCTCAACTGGGGTTGCTTCTTCTTCGGTGATCTCCGAAGGGTCTACTTTATAGTCGTAAGTGTTCTGATAGTAACTTGTCTTCCAACCTAGCTTGTAAGTTGTCAACAAGTCTTGCATCATAACACTCATTGGCACTTCGTTGTTTTCGAAGTGTACTGGGTTGTAACTCCAATTTGCGGAAATAGCTTGGTCGAAGAACTTCTGCATTGCCGCAACAATTTTGATGTAACCTTCGTTGCCTTGCATCTCCCAAAGCAGAGTGTAGTGGTTCTTTAGTGACTGGTACTGTGGCACGATTTGCTTTAGTGGACCTTTCTTGCTCTTCTTTACGCTTAGGTAACCACGTGGCGGTTCGATGCCGTTTGTAGCGTTACACACTACGCTGGAACTTTCACTTGGCATTTGCGCAGAAAGTGTACTATGACGCAAGCCCCAAGTAGCAATGTCTTCACGCAGAGCATCCCAGTCGTGTTGTAGCTCTACTTCGCCGATAGCTTCGTCAACGTCTTTCTTGTAAGTGTCAATTGGCATAATGTTCTTGGAGTACTTGGTGCGATCAAAGTACTCGCACTCGCCACGCTCTTGTGCTAGTTTGTTGGACGCTTTGAGCAAGTAGTACTGGAAGCTTTCGCTAAGCTTGTGTACCAGTTGCGCTGCTTCGTTGTTGTCGTATGACACTTTGTTCTTAGCTAAGAAGTGAGCAAGACCAACATATCCAATGCCCAACGAACGACGAGACTTAGTTGAGATCTCAGCGGCCTTTACAGGGTACTTTTGATAGTCAATGATCTGCTCAAGAGCACGAACTGCTAGTTCGCACAGTGCCTCAAGATCGCTAAGGTCGTTAATAAGACCTACGTTAATAGCACTTAGAATACACAGCGCAATTTCACCATCTGGATCATCAATATGCTCTAGCGGAGTAGTTGGCAGTGTAATCTCTTGACACAGGTTACTCATAAACACTGGGTCTAAGAAAGAGCTGTGAGTGTTTGCGTGATCTACGTTCATAATGTAAATACGTCCGGTCTCGGCACGTTCTTTAATCATCTCAGAAAATAGCTCCATTGCTGGAATTTTTTTCTTTGGAATAGAGCGACTGTTTTCATACTTGATGTACAGTTCTTCAAAATGGTCTGCGTCGCCAAAGTATGCTTCGTACAAGCCTGGTACATCATGCGGGGAGAAAAGAGTAATGTCGCCGCCGCTTAGCAGTCGCTCGTACATTGTGCGGTTAAGCTGAATTGAATAGTCTAGTCTGCGTACACGATTGTCTTCTGTACCTTTGTTGTTCTTAAGCACAAGGATGTCTTCCATCTCTTGATGCCAGAACGGGAAATGAACCGTAGCACTTCCTCCACGTACACCATTCTGTGTACAACAGCGCACAGTAGATTCAAATTTCTTTAGGAACGGAACAACGCCTGTGTGCGCTACTTCGCCACCGCGGATCTTACTATTGACGCCACGTATACGGCCAGCATTAATACCAATACCGGCACGCTGAGCAGTATAGCGGCCAATAGCCATGTCGCTACTAAAAATGCTATTAAGAGTATCATCGCTATCGACAAGAACACAACTAGCAAACTGCCTAATCGGCGTTCGAACCCCTGCCATAACTGGCGTGGGGATGTTAACTTTGAAAAGACTTGTCGCATCGTAGTACCTTTTTACATATTGTAGTCTTGTTTCTGTAGGATAATCAGCAAACAGTGTTGCTGCGATCATCATGTACATAAACTGCGGTGTTTCAAAAATTTCACCACTTGATCTATCTTGTACAAGGTACTTATCAACTACTTGTCTTAGGCCAGCATAAGTGAAGTTCTCATCACGCTTGTGATTAATGTAGCCGTCTAGTCGTTCGATTTCTTCTTGAGTATACTTGGTTAGGATTTCTGCGTCATAAACATTACGATCAATATTCTTTTGAATAATTTGCGCTAGTGAGATGCTTTCATACTGCCCGTTAACCTGTTTGTAAATTCCGTACGAAAGAAGTCTAGCAGCAGCATACTGATAATTTGGAGTGTCAAGACTAATTAGATCGCTAGCACTTCGAATAAGGATTTCTTGAATTTCATGTGTACTCATGCCGTTATAAAATTGTATATTAGCATTCATTTCAATTTGACTAACGCTTACTCCTGCTAGCCCGTTACACGCTTCACTTACTACAAAGTGTATTTTCTCGATGTCGAGGGGTGAGCGAGAACCATCTCGCTTCACGATCATAATGTCTTTATTCATGACGTCTCCATATTTTATTGTTTATATTAACTTGATTGAGCAAGAATGTCAACTTCTTTTTTCTCTTAAGTAATGTATGTATCTCGAGATGAGGCGAGAATATATGCTGCTAAATTGATTTTTTGTAAATTATTTTATGATTTTTACAGTGTAACGAAGCTCGGTTACATCGTCACTTGGCATGCCGCTTTTTACAGTCATGTCAAGTGTTTCAGCTACGCTGTCACTGTTTTTGTCAAGATGATCTACGTCAAACACAACACTAGTTTCTTTATCAGCGTCGCCCATGTAGTCGTAGTCGTCGCTTACTTTAGAATCGTTTGTTTCCGAAGTAACACGAAGAACGCCCGAACGTGTCATCGAGTAGTTCAGACTCTTCATATGATAATGAACTTCAATCTGCTGCGCTGGCGAACTTGTGTCAAGCGGTAGTCTAAACTTTGTTACGTATACACCGCTGGACGGAGCAATGCTGTTGGTGTACAAACTGTGTCTGCTTGAGTGAATTACAGAACCTTGTATTTCAGCAATGTATGGGTAACCAATATAGTTCATATCGTTGCCTAGTGTTTCTGCTCTTGAAAAGAAGTCATCAATGCTCACGTTACCGTTTGTGTCGTACTGCATCACTGCGTACTGCGCTTCATAATCAGCGCCGCCGTTGTTGCCTACAAAGTTAAAAGTGTTACTGTCACTGGTGTTATATCCACCAAACTTGTAATACATTGCTTGACGGTATACATCAACAAATTTACTGTCTTGTACCTTGTTGTGTTGTGCGCCAGTTCGTCTACCACTTGCTGTTGAGCTATCTAATGAACTCAAGCCGGTGCCTAGCGCAATGCCGATACCTAGATCAGAGAACGTGTTCTTTGTCCATGTGTTGTAGCTAATGTCCCAGTCACTGTAAACAGCATAACTAAGCCCTTGCCAAGTACAGTGTTGGAACATGTTGTCCTTGCTCTGTACACTTGCGCTTAGGTTATTTATTTGTACGCCTGCGCTGGTAGTTAAGATTCCGTCAGTGCTACTCCATGCTCCTTTGAAACTTACGTTGTCAAACAAACCATCTTTACAGCTATCCATTTGTAGGATGATATTGTTCTCTGTAGTTTGTAGAGTCATGTTAGCAATCTTAAGATCAGTAGTCTGATTGAGTACTGTCGAAGTGCTGTGATTAGCCGGTGACCCAGGTGTACTGTCAGAGTTAACTGTAGTGAACACTGTTGCTTGTGTGCCTGTGTTTTTAATCACAGTCTTGTCTGCGCCTTCACCTACTAAAGAAGCATACGGCGGTATGTAAACTGTACCAGTTACAGTATATACACCTGCTGGAAAATACAGTGTTACTCTGCTTGATTCTGTTCCAGCAGTGCTGGTGTTAATGTACAGTTGATCAATTGCGTTTTGAAGAAGTGCTGTTACGTCTTGTGTGCTATCGCCAGTCATGCCAAAGTCAGCAGCGCTAGCAAAGTCGTCTAGCTTGCTCTGTAGTGACCTAGTCGTGTTGCCTGTTGTGTTAGTAGCAACGTATCCTTGCGCAGATTTGTACGAGTACTGATCAGCAATGTTAAACAAATTAGATTCACTAGTTAAAATCTGAGTATTGCCAACTGCTGGCGCACCTTCACTTACAGAACCGTTACCGATGTAAAGCTCTTGCGAATCAACGGCCCATCCAAACTCACCGCTAGATAATTGCGGCAAGCCCGAACTTGAATTTTTCTTACCTCTACGAACTTGGATTTTACTTATTTGGACCACTGCCACTTGACTTCTCCTATTATGTATTATTTATCTTGGTTCGGCGGAGGCGGCTTGCTCCGAAGTCTATCTTTTGTTCGTTGATCTACTGATGCTTTGTACAAAGTAGTAACTAACTCTAATCTAGATTTTAGTTGCCGCATTTCTTCTCGTATGTCTTCCGTTTCATCAGACATAATATGAAGTGTGTCAATAACCTCTTGAGATTGGGTTGTTTGAAATTTAACTATAAACTGAGTAAATTTAAGCCAAAAGAACAGTAACGCTAAGAACACCCCGAGGATGCCAGCTAATAGTATACGATGCTCTATAAAGAACGTTACTATTTCTGATCCGGCCACTCTGAGCTCTGTTGCAAAAATGATATTGCTAAACTAGCAGACAAAAGAGATGACACAATAACAGTTAACGATTCATGAACTCCTATTATTGATATAGTATAGTAAAACCAAAACAGACTACCAATAAAAGCTAGCCAGGTTCTAAGAAAAGTAGTAGGATGATAGAGTACAGTCCAAATACTAAGCCCACTAAAGATCAGCATCTCTATTACCCACAGTCGCATCATTTGAAAATCAACCATGTTCTTAGGCAGCGGATCTATAATAGAATAGATAGCAAGAATGATTAGAGCAAACGAGCTCCACAGTTCCATGATGCTAGTATCGAGATTAAAGAACTTCCTAAAGACTTTCATTAATTACTTTCGATGATTGTTTATAGCAAACATCATAAGTGTAATCATTACTAATGAATTAAAAATAGTCCAGATATTATCTGCTACTGTTTTAAAATACGGAATGCCTTGTAGGTGTGCACTCATCCAACTTCCTTGAGCAAGAATAAGTAAGAACGCTGTTATTACAGAAAAAATAGTAGCGAGATTAACCATGCCTTTATTTTTATTTACTGCCAATCCTGCTACTACAATAGTAGCAATAGCAAGAAGAATTGGAATTAGTTCTACTGCAAACCAAATGTCGTCTTGTAACTCAATACCAAACCAAAGGTTCATTACTTGATTCATACTTTAATCCTTTTTAAAATTTAAATAGTTCATTAAATGCGTTAGCGTCGTTGCTAACTGTATCATTAATTCTACGCTCACTAATAGTTATATATTCTTGAGATAAATCCATCCCAATGTACTTGTGACCTAAGTTTAGTGCTGCTATGCCAGTACTGCCGCTGCCGTTGAACGGGTCTAGTACAACACTGTCTTCACCTGGCGCATATACATTAATTAGCCAACGCATTAGGTCAATTGGCTTAGGAGTGGGATGCGTGTTATACTCGCCACGTTCTTTGCGTGTTACTCGCGGAGCATAGAAATACTTTTGATGTTCGCGAACATCAAAGTGTCCTACAATGTTACTTGGGTATCTGCCGTTAGGATTAGCGTCAACTTTTTTAGTTTCTTGTTCTGTGCTCTTGATTACTTCACTACCGAACGCACGACGCTTTGCGCCGTCACTGTGCCATCCAGTAGGCGGCTTACCGTCCCACGGAACACGATTGCCTTCGATGTTGATAGTGCCTGTGCCCCAACGTTCGACGTTTGCTTTAATTGTTTTTTCACTAATAGGCTTTTGCGCAACAGCAATAGGCTCGTGCGCAGGCTTTAGTTTGTTTGCCTTTGCCATCTTAGTTGTGATCATCCAAATTACTTGATCACGAATGTCAAAGCCGCCGTCTTCCATGTTCACTGCCATACGGTGATACAGTTCGGGACTACAAAAGCTCAGCGCCCATCCGCCGGGCTTTAGTACACGTAGCGCTTCTTTCCAGGTACTGCTAGGCGGCACGTTGCGATCCCAACCTACACCAGCAATGTCCATACCGTAAGGTGGATCAGTTACAATCAAGTCAACAGAGTTTTCCTCCATGTCTTGAAGCAGTTCAACGTTGTCGCCGCACAGTAGTTTGTAATTCATATTGTCTCCTATAATATTATTATATGCCAATCTGCTAACATGTCAAGGCTTAAATGCGTTGCCAATAAAAATGTTATGAGCCGGGCCAGCGCCTCCTTGACAAATATTTTTCCAAAGTACACTAAGGGTTATGATATCATGACCTGCCGCATTTTGGATTTTAAAACTACTTTGATCGTCGTCGCATACAACCCTAGCAACGGTACTATCCATCTGCGAGAAGTCGTAAAACTCAACAGTTTGAGCTTTAGTCTGATACTGCTTGACAACGCAGTAGACTAGATTTTCAGTTTGTGTAACCTTTGTTGTATTGTTTCCGGCTAGGATGTCGTCTACCATTTGCTGCGTTTCACGTAAATGATTTGATAACAATTCAGTAACATAAGAAGCATACTGAATTTGTCCCGGACGAGTAATAGCCTTAATTTGCTTAACTAATTCAGAGTGGCCGGCATCACGGAGACCACGCAAGGCCTTTTCGTAGTGCGCTTTTTTCTCTAGTGTATGCCCTACTACGCTTTCCACAAGATCATAACGTTGTTTACGTAGACCTAAGTTATCATCAAAGTCGCTATAATTAACAGCATCTTTGACGTATTTCTTAATAAAGTTATTGCCGGGGTTTGCCTTAGTGCCAGAGCTGTCAGCTTTAGATGTTTTAAGCTCTACAGGAATTTTAGTATCGTCACTGAGAAATACATGTACATCTCCTGCGTCGCCGTAAGATGTTGCGCCTACCCACTTGGCAGTTTTTATACTCTGCTTAAACTCTGCTTCTACATGCGCTCGTACCGCATCTGCAATCTTTTGATCAGCAGCATTAACTGCTTCGCCGCGAATGCCAGCAGCAGTGTTCTTTTCGACTTCTTCAGCCCAATCTCGTTCAAGCTTACCCATAAGTAAATGTCCTCTTGCTCTTTACTGTATATACATAGTACAGTCAGAGTTCGAGCGTGTCAACGATTATTTTTTAATTAGACTCGTAGTATTTGTAAACTCGGTCCCACCAAGCTTTTTCCCAATCGTCAAACTCGTCAGGCCAAATATCAAATTGCTGGTACTCGCCTGCTCGACTACACATGAATACGTGACCTTCACGGATGTCAGTGCCGTACACTTCGTTGTGAGCAATAGCATAGGCAGTTAGCTGTAGAAAGTAATCTTCTACCCATTCAAGTTTCTTAGGCTTGTTGGTCTGCTTAAAGTCCATTATACACGGACTGCCTTTGTAAGTACCTACAAGGTCAGTTGTCCCAGCATAAAGATTAGGAACATACAGTGCTACTTCACTTCCCCATACTTCGTCTACATGGGTCATTGCTTCGTTATGAATAACTTCGGCCATGCCGTGCGCTTGCTGGGCGTAAGGGTTACTACCGGCAGTTGGCCACTCGCCTGTTTCAACGTAGTCTTCGAGATACTTGTGCATTCGAGTGCCTACGCTTGCTGCTTCGGTTACAATCTCTTGTGCTTTCTTTTCACCTACACGTTTACGCCAGGCAATAAGCCCAGACTTATCTTTAGTAGCGTCAAGAATAGTTGTAACGCTAGCAACAGCGCCGCCGTCTGGCGTGAGGTATTTTCGCTTACCGTCTACGCTTTTTCTACTGATAGGCTTATAGTCGTATTTGTTAAGAATTAGGGTCATCTAAATTTTCAGTGCTAAAAAAATCCTCAGTATAAAAAGGATCTACATTGCTAAAAGGATCGTCTACAGCGTCTACTTCTTTAATCTCAGGTACGTAATGCATTAGCATATTTTCGATACCCATCTTAAGAGTCATAGTGCTGCCTGCGCATCCGCTACATGCTCCGCCAAGCTCAAGTAGTAAACGGCCGTCGTTGAATTCTAAAAATTCAATATTGCCGCCGTGGCCTGCCACAGCTGGTTTTACTCGTTCTTGAATAAGCTCTTTAATCTCAGTGATGATTTGTTCGTTGGTTCTGTTTTCATTCATAGTATAATATATAGCATAGTTATGCTATGATGTCAACGATCTTTTAAGAAAGTATTTAAACCTTTTTTTGCCATGTCTTTTACGGTGTTTTCAGCATCGCCTGGCTTGCTTTGATCTGCTGGGTCAGCAAGTTGTTCTTCAGTCTTGAGAACGATTTTATCTTTGTCAAATTCTTTTACAAGGTCTTTGATGCGATCATCTTGCTCGTACGCATTGTTAAAAGTGTCAAAGCTGAATTGCGGGGATCCAGCGTTTGTCATGATACGATTGATGTCTAAG
>Ga0209534_10002094_pt1 | contig 20206 bp, 15 predicted proteins | sample COG_07_FD_184751 | JGI IMG/M metagenome (GOLD analysis project Ga0209534, IMG submission 184751) | Pelagic Microbial community sample from North Sea - COGITO 998_met_07 (SPAdes) (version 2) | ecosystem: Environmental > Aquatic > Marine > Neritic zone/Coastal water | place: Helgoland, sampling...
TTTTTTATCGTCAACTCTTAGTATCGCTTTCACCCTTCGTCTCTACCTTCTCTTTCTCTCTTACTCCCGTCTGCAGTTGTTTGTAAGTCGGTCCGAGTTGGTCTATTAAATATACGCCTCTGATTAAAAGTGTCAACCCCTTTTAGTTAAAAAGTTTAAGTTTTTTGCTTTTTATTTAAATAGTCGCTCTCATTAATAAAAAATTAGTCTATTACAAACTGGCTGACTATCTGGTGAAGGTCTTCAGTGCCTTGAAGAAAGCTAGTAATTTTTACTCTCTCATTATTTCCATGCACGCCTGTCCAGTCGCCAGAATCAAATAGCACTGGATTAAATCCATAACTGTCTATGCCCAAATCTCTCGTGAAATGACTGTCAGTAAAACCCGTACTAACTGCCGGGACAATGCGTGAACCAGGATGAATTTGTTGGGTAATTTTAGCAATATGCTGAAAAAACTCTGAATCTACAGACGATACTGCTGGGCTAAATGCTAAAACAACATCAACAGTTACGCCTGCTGGCTCAACTAAAGTTTTAATGTCCTGAATGAATTCCTCAGCTGTTCTATCTGGCAGCATCCTGCAATCAATCTCTGCAGCTGCAACAGGCGGCACAACATTAATTTTTTGTGAGCCCTCAAGCATAGTCAGTGAGCAAGTATCTCTTGTGAGCGCATGATAAGACGGTGAAGATTCTTGTAATTCTGCTTGATACTTCTTGCTACCGATGAAATTTTTCATGTTTGCGAAAGCTTCGGCTTCCTTGCCGGTCATCTTTAAAGATAAACTTTTAAAATAAGTATCTACTGATGGAATAATTCTTGGCTCAAAAGGATTTTCCCTAACCAGGTTAAGCGCATGAACTATTCTAGAGACAGAGCTGGTAGTTCTTGGTGATGAGCCATGACCGGGAGTGTCAACAGCAGTAAAGCGAAGCCAGACAGGAACCTTTTGAGTGATCTCTATGGCAAAGACTTTTTCTCCGTCAATAATTTGACCGCTTCCACCTTCATTGATTACAAACCCTGCGCCTTCAAAAATCTCAGGGTGATTCTCAATCAACCATCCAGCTCCAAACATGCCACCGGCTTCTTCATCAGCCGTTGCAACAAAAACCACATCCCTATTTAGGCTGAGGCCGCTTCTATGTAACCTGATGAACGATACTAGCTGAGAGATGCCAGCTCCCTTCATGTCAATCACTCCTCTTCCATAGAGATAGCCATCTTTGATCTCAGCTACAAAAGGATCAGTATCCCAATATTCTTTGGTAGCAGGAACAACATCTGTATGTTGAAGTAAAATTAAAGCTGGAAGATTTCCACCTTTTATTCGCGCCCAAATATTTCCTCTACCAGGGGCACTCTCTGCACTGGAGAACTCAATGCCCTCCTCTTCAAAAATTTTAGCGTAGAAATCTACCGCTCTTGATTCATTGCCAGGAGGGTTAACTGTATCTACACCAACATAACTTGAAAGAAGCTTAACTGGATCAAGCGGCTCAGCATAGGAAGTCAGGCTAAGAACAAATAAAGCATTTAATAGAAAGTATCTTTTAATCATTATTTAACTCCTTCAACAAGAACAACATGACGATTTGATGAATTTTTAGAATACATTAATGCTTCTTGGTATTCATCAGACTGATAACAAAATTCTGCTTTTTCTATAGAGTCGAATTCAACCAATACTGTTCTCTCATAAGGACCGCCTTCTAATTCAATTTGATCTCCACCTCTAACAAGAAAATTCCCACCAAATTTTGTAATGGCTGGACCAGCTAATTTAATATACTCATCGTATTCTTCTGTGTTGTGAACGTGGCAACGAGTGATCCAGTAGGCCTTCATTGTGCTTTAAACCTAAGTCTCATCTCATGCAAAATAGGCTCAGTGTATCCGCTGGGTTGCGTGCGCCCTTCAATAGCCAGATTGCATGCTGCTTCAAAAGCGATACCGTCATAAGATGGGGACATGGATTGGTATTGAGGATCTCCAGAATTCTGCTGATCAACAATTATAGCCATTCGCTTCATAGTTTCGATAACTTGTCCTTGAGAGCAAATGCCATGATGCAACCAATTAGTAATATGTTGACTTGATATTCTGCACGTTGCCCTATCCTCCATAAGTCCTACGTTATTAATATCAGGAACTTTTGAGCATCCAACGCCTTGATCAATCCAGCGCACAACATAACCCAATATACCTTGGGCATTGTTATCAAGTTCATTCTGGATAGCTTCGCTGGACAATGAAGATGGATTAGTCATTAGTGGAATAGTTAAGATATCGTCAAGACTCGCCTTCGGTCTATTGATATGTTTTTCCTGCTGATCGGAGACTAGTATTTGATGATAATGCATTGCGTGCAATGTTGCTCCTGTCGGAGAAGGAACCCATGCGCAGTTGGCGCCAGATTCAGGATGCATTGTTTTAATTTCATACATGTTGAGCATTTCATCAGGCATAGGCCACATGCCTTTACCGATTTGTGCCTTGCCCTTGAAGCCTGTCTCAAGACCAGAATCTACATTCCAATCCTCATAGGCAATGATCCATGGCTGTTGTTTCATTTCAGCTTTCGGGATCATAGGGCCAGCCTCCATGCTTGTATGAATTTCATCTCCAGTTCTATCCAAGAATCCCGTATTGATAAAAATGACTCGATCTTTTGCAACGCGAATACACTCTTTAAGATTCACGGTTGTTCTCCTCTCCTCATCCATAATTCCAACTTTGGCAGTTAAATGCTTCATGCCCAAGGCTTTCTCAACAGCAGAAAATAAATCGCAAGTAAACTGAACTTCATCTGGTCCATGCATCTTAGGCTTGACGATATAAATACTTCCAGCTCTAGAATTCTTGATGGGACCTGTTCCATTAAGATCATGCATAGCAATACAAATAGTAAACATAGCATCGAGAATCCCTTCTGGAATTTCTAGGCCGTTTTGATCGAGTATTGCTGGGTTGGTCATTAAGTGTCCAACATTTCTTACAAGCATTAAACTTCTTCCTGGTAATGAGAATTGAGATCCATTTGGTGACAGATACTCTCGATCAAAATTTAGAGATCTCGTCATCTCACTGCCGCCTTTGATAAATGTTTCTTTCAGGTCTCCTCTCATCAAGCCAAGCCAATTTCTGTAAACCTCAACTTTATCTTCGCCATCAACAGCCGCAACTGAATCCTCACAATCTTGAATAGTGGTTACCGCAGATTCTAATAAAACATCTTTAATCCCTGCTTTGTCTGTTGCTCCAACAGAATGACTAGGATCGATTTGAATTTCTGCATGTAAGTTATTATTTTTCAGCAGAATTCCTGAAGGGTTATCAGCAGAGCCCTGGTAACCTTGAAACTGAGCAGAATCTTTTAAAGAAGTTAATTCTTCACTAACTGTTCCCATGCTAAGTGAGTTATCAACCAAGGTGAATGATGAAACATCATTGTAGGATCCTTTGGTTAATGGAAAATGCTCATCTAAAAAATTTTTAGCAAAAGCGATAACCTTGTCTCCTCGATCGGGATTATAAGCACCAGCCCTAGTCGCCCCGTCATCCTCAGAAATCATATCTGTTCCATAAAGAGCATCGTATAGGCTTCCCCATCTGGCGTTGGCTGCGTTCAATGCAAATCTAGCATTCATGACTGGAACCACTAGTTGCGGTCCAGCAATAGTTGCAATTTCAGGATCGACGTTTTGAGTTTCTATTGTAAATTCGCCTTTATCTTCAGTTAAATAGCCAATTTCTTTAAGAAAAGATTTGTAGGATTCAAAATCATGAGCTTGACCCTTATTGGCCAAATGCCAATCATCAATTTTCTGCTGAATGGTTTCTCTAAGACCTAAAAGCTCTCTATTGCGTGGACCAAACTCTTGGATTATCGCCTCAAGGCTATGCCAAAAATGATCTGAAGTAATATTGAGATCAGGCAAGACCTCTGAGGTTAAGAATTCATCTAATTTTGTGGAAACTGATAAAGAACCTTTAGCAATATAGTTGTCTGACACTGTTTATCTCACTTGTTAAAAATTAAAAATATAGTCTAACAAATAAAATTGATTCTCTTAATATTAATTATTAACGACTGGTTAAAAGAAATTTGTACGAAATTTAAACTCGCCTTAAGATAGATAGGAATGATGAAAGTATCCAATTTATTTGTAACTTTACTTGCTGCTCAACTCCTCATTTCGTGTGGGGGTGGCGGTGGAGGAAGTGACCCATCAATTCAGCCAACGCCAACCACGCCAGTTGCTCCACCAACCCCAGCTATATCGAGCAACCTTGATTCTCAAGCACAGGGCACAATAAATGGCACCATAAATTACGAAGACATTGATCGTACGTTTATTCTCTATGTCCCTTCAAGCTACGACAGTTCTGCAAAACAACCTTTGGTATTTAACTTTCATGGTTATGGCAGTAATGCCAGCGAGCAAATGGCATATGGAGATATGCGATCTCAAGCTGATGCCAATGGTTTTATCTTGGTTCATCCAGAAGCTTTAGATGATATTTATGGAAGCAGCTATTGGAACATCAAAGGCTGGTCACAAAGCGTGCATGATGATATTAAATTTACTGAAAATCTTATTAATTTATTGATGGATAAATACTCTATCAATGCAGAGAGAATTTACTCAACTGGAATGTCAAATGGAGGGTTTTTTAGCTTTCATTTAGCATGTAATTTAAGTGCAAGCTTTGCTGCCGTTGCATCTGTTACCGGCTCGATGACATACAGCACGTTTGATAACTGCAATCCAAGAAAACCTACTCCGGTGATGCAGATACATGGCTCGCTTGATGTCACCGTTCCCTACAAGGGATCAGAAACAAGAAACATGAAACCAATTATGGATGTTATGGAGTATTGGAAAATAAATAATGAATGTGATGATTACCTGTTATCACTTCCCGGCATTCTTCCTGGCACAACATCTTGGACAGAAACTTATCAGTATTCAAATTGTCTAAATGATACTGAGAATATTCATTTGTATGTTCAAGGAGCTGGTCATGTTTGGCCTGGATCAATTTATGCAAGTGTCCAGTCTCCTGATTCAAGCAGCAGTATATGGAGCTTTTTTTTAAAGTATGACATAAATGGTGTCATACAATAGAAAAGAGGGCTGAACGCCCTCTCTAAATAATTCTCTTGAATAGGTTTATTTAAACTCTACTCTATGAATAATTGCATGATCTACCATCTTACGAATTTCTTCGTAACCTTTTGATATTTCTTCTAGCTCAACCTCATTATCTCCATAAAGCTTTTCTAACTCGGCTTCCACTTTATCGCTTTTAGCTTTTGTTTGCTCCATTGAAGCCATGTCAGGATACTCAATAGTCAACCAAACATTTGGCGTATCTGCAGAGCTCATAGCTGTCCAAACATTAAAATCAGTGATGTAGCCTAATTTTTTTTGAACATTCATTGCTCTAACCCAGGTACGATTTAAGTTAGTTAAATAAGTATCAAGATAATTAGATTGAACTGCAATGACAGTAAGCTCAACTGGCTCACTTGCAGGAGCATAGTCTGTATAAAGTTCAGCACTCGCAAAAGTGCTAATCAGTAAAGGTAAAAGTAATAATTTTTTCATTGTTTTCTCCTGTATAAAAAATTAATAAGATATTAGTATGCAAGATATGTAAAGAATTGATACATAATCTTGATTCAATTTTGCAAAAAAAGCCCCACTAAAATGAGGCTTTAAATTAATAATAAATAACTTAGAAGTTATATGTCCACTTCACTCCATAAGTTGCCTGTGGTCTTGCCCATATGCTTTTATTAAAGCCTAGAGGGGCTGTGGCATCACCTATGTTAGTAACATTTTCTTCATCGGTTATGTTTTGACCATAAATATCAACACGCCAATTACCATCTGCTGTAGCAGGAGTAATTGATATCAATGCATTGTATTCAGTCCATGGATCTACTTTATCCCAACCTAAATTAAACAAAGAGGTGTACCTCTCCCCTTGCTTATAGGCATCCAATCTAAAGTTCACCCTGTAAGTTTCTGTTGTCATGGTGTACTGAATACCAAGATTGGCCATGTAATCTGGATGGGTCAATTGGTTGCCGCTTATATCTGAAAGCAAACCATCTTTGATAACATCCGCTGTATTACAACCCAAAATTGTACAAGCTGTGCCAACCATAACTGAAGAGTAAAGACCTCTCTGAGCTGTTAAAGAAGGCAAATGCCCGGGTGTAACATTTGGTAAGAAACTAACCGGCGTTGGAACACCTGTGGCTCTATCGCCATGGAATTCTACTGGAACTATAATTCCTTGTGCTGGACCCCAAAGACCGCCCTGCCACATGTTCCATATAAGTGTTGCAACATCTTTTCTAACAACAAAGACTTCTCCATCGGAGCCATCTTTCATGAGATGCCAGTTTCCGCATCCAGTGGATAAGCAAAGATCAGCATTGGCTGGATTGAGAAGCATATTGCCGCTTGCAATTTCAGACTCCTCAAAGCTTATGCCAGCATTAATTTGCCATTGAGGTGCGTTTACAGGCACCCAAATAAATTCAGACTCTATGCCCATCATATCGACATCAATGCCCTCGTTCACTCGAGATTTATTCTGAATTTTTGTTACTTGATAGTCTGAAGCATCGTACATATAAGCTGAGGTATTTAGCCTCATGCCTCTTTCAGGAAAATCAATTTTTATACCAACTTCATAAGCCATCAACTCTGTGTCAGGGAAGACTTGAGGTGTGTCAGGATATTTTGCTGGATCCAGAGGTGGGTTAAACCCTCCTCCTTTAAAGCCTTTTGATATCGATCCGTAAACAAGGGCGTTATCATTTAAAACATAGTCAACCACGAACCTTCCGGTGGTATTGCTGTATTCAGTTTCTGGATCACCCACAGCTCCTCCGTTATACCAAGAATCTCCATAAGTTGGGAGAACTCCCAGTGCAGTAAACCCACCTCCGATACTTCCAAAGCCTGGTACGCTCAAGAAAGGTGAAAAGCCATATTGCTCTTTGTAATCTTCAGTGTTTCTTAGACCCACTGTGTATTTAAGCCTATCGCTTGCTTGATAATAAACCTCACCAAAAATAGCTGAGCTTCTTGTGGCTGACTTAGTATTTGTTTGATACAAAGGAGCATAAAGTTGAACAGCGCCTTGAGGGTAACCAGTAAGAACTGTGGGTGGCACTAGCGCCAAAGCATCTAGTCCGTTTGCAGCTATGTCATAAACACTTAGGCCACTTCCATCTGAATGAATTGCACCCATTAAGTAATTCCATTGCCCGTCAAGATTGGACTGAAGTCTTATTTCAACAGTTTCACTCTCTGTCTTTGCAAATTGTCTATCGAAGCCATCAGGGTAATTCATGGTATCAGTAATACAACCTCCGTAAATACCACTGGTTCCATCGGGAATCTTACAGTTTGGGCCATACCCACTCATAGGAATATTTCCACCAGCAAAAAATGGATTATCTTCTTTAAATCTCAAGCGATCCATTTCTTCAGATGCATAAGTACCTGTCCTGTCATATAGCCTGTCTTTTTTTAATGCAGAAAAAGTTAAATTCCAGTCATCATTAAGCTCATGATTAACTATGATCTGTGTAATGTCTTGATCAACTATATACTTAGGATTTCCCCTAACATTAGCTTCCCAAAAACCTTTTGGAGCTCCAGACATATCAGTAGTGGTTGTAAAATCTAAAATTCCAGTTAAAACAGCTAGATTCTCAACATAGGTTGCCATCGGATGAGTGAGCTCATGCACCCTTTCTCCCCCAGGAGTACACCCTGCTACAAAAGATGGATCTCGTTGACAGTAAACATTATTCACGTAATGCCTCGTAGAGTTCTCGCTATAGTTTTCATGCATAAATAAAACATCTGTTCGATCGCCTGCATCCCAGGCTAAGGAAATTCTATAAGTCCCAGAATCCCTGTCATTAATATGGCTAGTTTTAGCCTTAGAGTAGATATTCTTTATGTCTCCGTCTCTGTCATGCGATGCTCCAGCAATTCTCAAGGCCAATGAATCGCCAAAGGGCATATTGATCATCATTTTTGTTTTTACTAGATCATAGCTACCTTTTTCTAAAGTCATGCTGCCAAAGGTTTGCCCAAACTGAGGCTTGGCTGTGATCAAATTAATAACGCCTCCAACTGAGTTCTTACCAAACAAAGTTCCTTGAGGGCCTCTTAAAACTTCAATTCTCTCCATGTCTAAAAAATCACCGTCCTGCATAGTTGTTGCGCCAACAGGTAAATCATTCACATGAATCTCAACCCCTGATTCCGCTGTAGGGGAAACAGCTAAATTGGTAATACCTCGAACATTAAAAGAGCCACCTGAGGCATCACTCCCCTGAAAACTTAAACTTGGTGTAACAAGTTGGAGATCTGATCCACTTTCAATTTGCATATCCTCCAGCATGCTGGATGTTAATGCTGTAACCGCTATCGGGACATCTTGAAGACTTTCTTCTGTTCTTTGGGATGTCACAATGATTTCTTCTATCAGACTTGCAGAAGATTCTTGTGATTGAGCTGGGTATGCTAATAACAAAAGACTTAAGGATAAGACTGATGCCTTAAGGGTTAAATGATTGGATAAATATCTCATGCTTTTACTGCTCCTAAAATAAAGTAAATAAATAATAAAAATAAACTTATTACATTAATATAAATAATTTATATAACTCTACTAAAACAAATAAGCTCTGTGAATGCAAGTAGTATAAAATCAAGGCTAATCCGGCTATGCTATCTACTGAATAAAATCATAAAAGATATGTTAATAACTCACTCTAAAATCTTTGCAATTTTTCTTGGGCTCTTAGTTTTTGTAAGTTGTTCTGATGCCCCAAATGAGGCCGACTTAATTTTAAGTTCAAGAAACGTAATTTTAATGAACGCAGATAAAGATGCTGAACCTTTATCAATAGCTATTTCGGATAAAGAAATTGTCTGGATTGGCAGCATTAGGGAAGGTAAAAAAATTCAAGGGAAGCATCTTGATTATGGTGATCAATCAATATTGCCAGGTTTTATTGATGCCCATGGACATGCTTCTTTTGTGGCTTTTTCTACTCAAGTAGCAAACATTGCATCCAAGCCTGTGGGTCCCGTTAATACAATCGAAAATATTCAGACGGAATTAAGAAAGTTTATTAATAAAGGAGACCTTAAACCAGGGGAATGGGTTATAGGTATGGGTTATGATGATTCGCTCTTAAAAGAGCAAAGACATCCAACAAGAAAGGATTTAGACACAGTTAGCACAGTCAATCCTATATATTTAATTCATGTATCAGGACATTTAGGTGCATCCAACACGCTTGGCTTATCTTTGGCCAACATTACCTCTGAATCACAAGATCCGCCAGGTGGCAAAATCCGCCGAGAGAGAAATTCATCACAACCAAATGGTGTTCTAGAAGAGACAGCTGCATATCCTGTTCAGCAATTGGCCATGGCTTCATACAAAGATCCTATGGGCGGTGTTGTTAAAGCCATGCAAGTCTATGCAAGTAATGGCATTACCACAGCGCAAGACGGAGCATCAAATCAATCGTCCATCGGGCTCTTGCAAGCAGCTGATACTCAAAATCTTCTGTCCTTAGATGTGATTAGTTTTCCAATCGCTCAAGGTGTTCCGGATGAATTAATTCAATCGTTAAATTTTGGGAGTTATTCAGGTAGATTAAAAATGGGAGGGGTTAAATTAATTTTAGATGGCTCTCCGCAAGGCAAAACTGCATACATTACTAAGCCCTATCTCATACCACCTCATGGTCAGGACGAACAATACAAGGGCTATCCTTTGATTCCTCAAGAGCCTGTTGATGCTCTCGTTAAGAAATATTCAATGACAGAAATTCCAATCATGGCTCACGCAAATGGAGATGCAGCAGCAGACATGTTGCTTGAAGCCGTTCGGAAATCTTCTATCTCCTCGGACCATAGAACAGTCATGATTCATGCGCAAACTGTTAGAGAAGATCAGCTGGATCAAATGAAAGAGCTTAGAATTATTCCATCTTATTTTTCAACTCATACTTTTTACTGGGGAGATTGGCACAGAGATTCTGTCTTTGGTAATGAGAGAGCTTCCCGAATAAGCCCAACAAGCTCAACCCTCAAAAGACAGATGCCATTTACTGTCCACAATGATGCTCCTATTGTTCCACCAGACATGATTAGGCTGCTTTGGTCAACTACGAATCGACTGACTCGATCCGGAAAAGTGCTGGGACCAGATCAAAGGATTTCAACTTATGACGCACTCAAAGCTATGACAATAAATGCTGCATATCAGCATTTTGAAGAAGACATAAAAGGAACTATAGAAGTTGGGAAATTAGCTGATTTGGTAATTTTATCGAAAAACCCTTTAGCCATGCCAATCAACACATTGCTTGACCTTCAGGTAGTTGCAACCTACTCACACGGCAAAGAAATATTTAGGTTAAAAAAATAAGGAGGTAATTGCCTCCTTATTTTACTGATGAAAGACTACAGTTTTATCTTGAAACTTTATATCCAAGTTGGCTCTGAACCAAGGTTTCCTCAGATAAATCTCCTCTTGCAATAACTTGATGAGCATCATTAAATTGAAACCTAGTTACTTGATTCTCCTCATACTGCAGCCCTGAAATATCATCTGTAAACCTATGCCAAGTCCATGCATAAACAACATTCTCTTTCCTGTTTGTCGCTATTTCAATCATCTTATATTCATCTGCGCCCCAGTCATCAGAGTCAGCTGATTCAATGTTATCTATAAGTTGAGTTTTTGTGTACTTGGGATCAACTAGACCTCTTGTAAAAGCAACTTTCATATTCTTGCCATTCCTATTAACCACAGCTTTCACTGGCTGACCAGGAATTCCTGTAAAGGACATAGACCCATTCTCTCGATTTTCTCTGGTTGCTGGAACATCCTCAACAGATACAAACACATCTCCCTGTTCAAGCACTCCAACAGCTGGACTGTCTTCAATAACCCAATCCACAACCATTTCATCATTTCTGGGATCAAAATTAAACCCAAAGCCAATGAATCGACCTGGGTAATTGTAACCATCGTCAGACATATCTTTTTTAACTACGCTCAAAAATTTCTCTTTGCTTGTATATCCAGCATCAATCCATTGTTTAGCAATATTAATATTCTGCATCATATCTTTTTTGCTAATCTCAGATTCCTCATGGTGGCCAGCAGAAATTCCAAAACTGTATAGCAATGGAATGATTAATAGTATTTTTAACTTCTTCATGTTTCTCCAATATATTTATTTGATAAGAAATAAATATAGCACTTTTTAAAATGCATAAGTTGTAATTTTTTTAATCCAAGTTATGAAAATAAATTAGATTAAAACATTAGCTTTAAACTTTAAGGTCTTCGTTTGAAAATACGATTTTAAAACTTTTGAATGTAATTTTTATGCATTATGCTAATTGAATGAAAAATAAAATCACATTTCTGTTTACTTTGCTTTTTACCCAAATACCTCTTCTTGGTTTATATTTTTTGATAATGCTGCCGTTGCATTCGGAGGCTAATAATAGTCTTCAATTTTTTGATCCCATGGATGTATTTGACCTCGAGTGGGCAACCGATCCTCGTGTTTCTCCTGATGGCAGCTCTATCGTTTACGTGCGCAGATCTAATGATATTATGACGGACCGCGAGCGATCAAACCTATGGCAGGTTTCAAGCAATGGCAATGATCATCGACCACTTTACTCAGGTTTAAACAGTGCTCGCTCACCTCGCTGGGCGCCAGATGGAAAAAAACTTGCATTCATTTCAAATGATACCGGCTCCCAACAGATTCATGTCCGCTGGGTTGATAATGGCGATACAGCATTAATTTCACAGTTACTGGAATCTCCTTCTAGCCTCTCTTGGTCACCCGATGGTAAGTGGCTTGCATTCACAATGAATGTTAAGGCGTCATCGGAGCCAATTGTGAAATCACGCGCTCAACCAGAAGGCGCTTCTTGGGCTAAGAAAGCCATAACTGTTACTACCACCCAATATCAATACGATGGTCAGGGAATTGTTGAGCCAGCCTACCGTCATGTGTTTGTAATCCCTGCCGATGGTGGCTCAGCACGGCAATTAACAGAAGGAAATTTTAATCACTATGGTTCGCTTGCATGGTCATCAGACAGCAATCATATTTTCTTTTCAGCATACCGCTCTGAGGATTGGGAGCTTGTAAGCGATGAGGCTGATATTTATTCGGTCGCACTATCAACAAAGGAAATTAAACAAATTACAACTCAACCTGGTGCGGAGCGCTCCCCAGTTATCTCGCCAAATGGAAAATTGATTGCTTTTGTTCAAGAAGACAGGCGACCGCTAGCTTATACACCTGATCATCTTGCCATTATGGATATAAATGGAAAAAATATACGCCTCCTAACAGAGGACCTTGATGGAGATGCAAATAATGTTATTTGGACGAATGATAGTAAATCTCTCCACTTTGCATATGACGAACGAGGCGTTCGAAAAATTGGTCAAGTCACAATAAAAAGTAAATTTAATGAGGTAATCAAAGGGCTAGGTGGAACAACGATCGGAAGACCTTATCTTTCAGGTGGATTCCATGCAATCAATAATACAATTGCTTTTACTTACGGTCTGCCCAATCGACCAGCTAACATTGCTGTAGTTGATGAAGGCCAGGCAAAAGTTCTCACTGCCTTAAACGAAGATCTGTTGGAACATAAAAAAATAGGATTAGTTAATGAAATTGTCTATAACTCGTCTTTTGATGGTCAGGAAATACAGGGGTGGTATATCACTCCACCAGACTTCGATCCATCCAAGAAGTACCCACTGATTCTTGAAATTCATGGTGGCCCACATCTAGCTTACGGACCATATTTCTCGGCTGAAATGCAAATCATGGCTGCAGCTGGATACGTTGTCTTCTATGACAACTATCGAGGCAGCCTATCCTACGGAGAAGATTTTGCTCTGCTTTTGCAGCACAAATATTCAAGCAGTGAGGATTTTTCAGATCACATGTCAGGGATTGATGCGATGATCGATCTTGGCTTTGTTGATGCTGAAAATCTCTTTATTGCTGGTGGAAGTGCTGGAGGTATTGCAACCGCTTATGCAGTTGGCCTGACCGATCGCTTTAATGCAGCAGTTGCTGCCAAACCAGTAATTAACTGGTTGAGTAAACCACTGACGGCTGACTCTATGGTTGGTCAAATTTATCATCAATTTCCAGGACCTCCCTGGGAGCATCTAGAGCATTATTGGAAAAGATCGCCTCTATCACTCATGGGAAATGTAACCACACCAACCATGTTGCTGACAGGTGAGGATGATAGAAGAACACCAATCTCAGAAACCGAGCAATTCTACCAAGCCCTTCGATTGCGAGGAGTAGACAGTGCTATGGTTCGTCTTCCGGATACTTCTCACGGGATTGCTGGAAGGCCATCGCGACTAATATCAAAAGTTGACCATATTCTTGCTTGGTTTGAGCGATATCGGACTGACAAGGATCAAAACTAATTAATAATAATATGAAATATAGAAATTTAGGTAGATCAGGATTAAAAGTTTCGGAGTTATCATTTGGCTCCTGGGTAACATTTAATAAGCAAGTCGATGCCAGTTTAGCTGAAAAGATGTTCGGAACTTGCATGGATGCAGGTATTAACTTTTTTGATAATGCTGAGGGTTATGAAAGAGGAGAATCTGAGGTGGTTATGGGCAAAGCGCTTAAAGCACTCAGCAACCCAAGAGATTCTTACTGTGTATCTTCAAAAGTATTTTTCGGCGCCAAAGAAAATCCTCTGCCTACTCAAATAGGGCTAAGCAGAAAGCATATAACCGAAGCCTGTCATCAAGCCTTAGAAAGGTTGCAGGTTGATTATTTAGATCTATATTTTTGCCATCGAGCAGATCCCGATACTCCTATTAGCGAAACTGTATGGGCAATGCATAATTTGGTAACACAAGGAAAAATTCTCTATTGGGGAACATCTGAATGGAGCGCAGAAGAAATTTCAGAAGCTTATGAATTTGCTTATTCAAATCATTTGACCCCTCCCTCTATGGAGCAGCCTCAATACAATCTTCTTGATAGGGATAGATTTGAAAAGGAGTATGGGCCTCTATACGAGAAATATGGACTTGGAACAACAATCTGGTCACCTTTGGCTTCTGGTGCTTTAACAGGAAAATATCTAGAGGGAATTCCCGAGGGATCAAGAGCATCCCTAGCAGGTTATGAGTGGCTCAAGAATAGTATGGTTGAGTCTGATCGTGGGCAAGAGAGAATGACAAGAGTTGCGTCACTAGCGCCTATTGCTGAAAAATTAAATGTAAGTATGTCTAAACTAGCTATTGCCTGGTGTCTGTTAAATCAAAATGTTTCAACTGTAATTCTAGGAGCTTCTAAAATAGAGCAGTTAGAAGAGAATCTTAAAAGTACAGAGCTGTTACCGCTACTTGATGAAGGTATACAAAAAGAATTATTGCTAATTTGATAGATGTGAGAGGTTAAAAAATGGAGCGGGAAACCAGGTTCGAACTGGCGACCTCAACCTTGGCAAGGTTGCGCTCTACCAGCTGAGCTATTCCCGCTAATGTGCATTACTACAACATTCATGTCTTGGATATTTAACTTGTTAAGTGCCACCTCAACTACTCCTCAACTACGACCTATCTACTAACACTGGTATTCTTAGTCAGTAGAGACTGCTTATGATACTGATTTTCGCAACGAGGTAAAGAGTCTTATTCTTTTATGCCCTTCTTTCTATGACTCCGGCTACGCAGGAGTAAATGGTTTGGTATAGGGTAAATATATAGATTTAAAGCTTGACCTCGAGCTACCTTTAAGTTGTATAGTTATTTTTTTGGAGAACGAATCAATGTCTAATCTTATGAATAAATCACTCACTTTGCCTTGTGGCCAAGTGATCAAAAACCGTATCTGCAAGGCTGCAATGACTGAGCGCATAGCACGGGGCGATAATCTAGCCCATCAAGGACATGTAAATTTATATCAGAAATGGGCGGAAGGTGATATTGGCATTCTATTAACTGGAAATGTTCAGATTGATTATCGCAACCTAGAAGGCCCAGCAAATGTGGTGGTCGATAAATATAACTACAAAAAACAATTTGATATTTTAAAAGCATGGTCTGCCGCAGGCACAAAAGATAATACCCAGCTTTGGATGCAAATTTCTCATGCTGGCAGACAAACCCCAGGAGAAATAAATTCTTCGCCCTTGGCGCCTTCCAATATTGGATTGAAAATTCCTGGCCGTAATTATGGAACCCCCCAGCCCATGACCGAAGAAGACATTCTAGATGTAATAGATAGATTTGTTTTCACAGCAAAAATTGCTAGAGAGACTGGATTTACTGGCGTCCAATTTCATTCAGCACATGGCTACCTTTTATCTGAATTTTTATCACCAGATATTAATACTCGCAATGATGCATGGGGTGGAAGTCTAGAAAACAGAACCAGGATTCATCTAGAAATTATAAAAAGATGCAGGGCAGAGGTGGGCACGGATTTCCCGATCTCAGTTAAATTAAATTCTGCAGATTTCCAAAAAGGTGGCTTTACTGCCGATGAAAGCATCGAGGTTGCAAAGATGTTAGAAACTGCAAGTGTAGACATAATAGAAATTTCTGGTGGTTCATACGAGCAACCCAAACAGATAGGAGCTGATGATCTGAGCATCAATCCTGATAGAAGCGAAGCAAGAAAAGAGAGCACTATTGCTAGAGAGGCATATTTTCTTGAATATGCAAGCAATATAAGGAAGGCAGTATCCTTGCCATTAATGGTAACTGGAGGGTTTCGAACAAGAGATGGCATTGAGAGAGCTTTGCAAAGTAATATCTGTCAAATGGTTGGAGTTGCAAGACCTTTATGCGCTGATCCCTACTGCATTAAAAAGATGATGGAGGGTCAGCTAGACGTCTTACCTAGTTTTGAGAAAACTCTATCGCTAGGACCTTCGATTCTTTCTCCATCAAGCCCTTTTACTCTTGTTCAGGTCATCAATGCGTTTGGGGCAATGGCATGGTTCTATCAGCAGATTAAGCATATGTCTAAGGGATTAATGCCAAACTATAAGCAGAAGCTTTTTAATGCATTAAGAGTAGACATGAAGGCTGATAAGCTTGCTATAAAAGATTACCTAGATAGCCATTAAAAGTATTTCTTGCCACCCTTCTCAATGTATTCATCAATGCGACTGTCATATATGACAATCAACTCCTTTTGCTAGTCTTTGGCGGGGAACTGTTTAAGCTTTTTGAACCTCGCAAACTAGCTGCCCAAGTATATTTTTATTTGTGAATATTATTTTATTATCTTTGGTATTTATCTCTAGCAGCTGAAAATTGATTTCATTGTTTGAAGTATTGATGTTGGCAATTAAACCCTCACTAATAACCATTGCTTCTTCTTCGATACTAAATTTTTTTGCGTCCATGTCTAAAGTAATTTGATACTTCTTTTTACTGTTATCAGAACAACCTATAGTAAATTCATTATGGTCGTCAGCAAATGCCAAAGGCGATAGAAGTAATGGGGTTAGTAGTCTCTTCATAATTCTATTTTAATCAACACGATACATAATAGTTTTCTCACCATCTAGAAAATTAGATTCATCTTTTCTGATAGCTTCTACCACCTCTTCATCTGCTCCTTTGGCAAAGAATTGGTTTAAACCTTCTTCGTCATCGAACGAAAGTTCTGTAATTACATCAAATGGAGTTTGACCACCTTCAGATTCCAGCGGCAATGCATCATTGAGCATATTAGACTCAAGCAGATAGGTTCTTTTATAGCCTGTTAAGGTTGGGAAGAGACTCTCAATCAGATGAACATGGCTAGCTTCATAGTAAGTTTTAAAGTCTTCAGCAGAGATTGAGGGCTTCTTACAAATTAGTGCGATTAGTTTTGGCATGCATTAATACTAACAAATAATCTCCAAGATCATTAAAGTATATTCAACAAAAAGAGTTATGTTTTTACTTGCTTATAAGTTTTTTGTATAACTTAATCGATCCATTATTTAAGATATCTATTAACTTTAAAATGCTCTTAAGATGAGTTAAAGTGCGCTTTATAAAAATTAAACACTCAAGTTTAATGCTTGAAAAAGAGCTGCAAATACCTGGGTCAATATAGGAAATTAAATGAATAAAAATATACTTGCATTATCTCTTGTTGCGATTATTGGACAAGGCGTGATCGCACAATCTAATGCTGTTGAAGAAATAATCGTTACTGCAACGAAAACAGAGCGAACGCTTCAAGAAGTTCCAGTTGCAGTATCAGTTGTCACTGCGGATACAATTGAGAAAGCGAATATTGTTGATCTTTTAGATCTTAAGGCCGTAGTCCCCTCTTTAGATTCTAGGCAATATCAATCAACAACCAATGCTACTTTTTTTATTAGAGGTTTTGGTAACGGTTCTAATAATCCAGGTGTTGAGCCATCAGTTGCTGTATTTGTGGATGGTGTTTATCGTTCTAAAATCCAAGGTCAGATATCAGATCTCCCAATGCTTGAGCGTATTGAAGTATTAAGAGGTCCCCAAAGCACATTGTTTGGAAAGAATGCATCGGCTGGTGTTGTAAATATTGTTACGAAAAAACCATCATTTGAGAAATTTACTTCACTGAAAACAGAATTGGGTAATTACAACTCGAAAAAAGCTAGCATCTACACTACCGGCCCAATGAGTGAAGCTCTAGCCTATAGCTTTAGTGCAAACGTAAATACAAGAGACGGTCAAGCAGATAATCCTACTACGGGAAATCCAGTTGGTGACAGAGATAGGTTTGGCTTTAGATCTGAACTTTTATATGCTCCATCCGATGATTTATCTGTAAGGATAACTGCTGATTATGATGAATTTGATGAAATATGTTGTATTGTCGGCAGCACAGCTTATGGAGCAGCCAATCAAGTTATTGCGGCCATGGGAGGAAAAGTAATACCTAACGATCCTTATACGAAGAAAGCATTTTATGACTTTGATCCAACTTCAAATGGAGAAAATGCTGGGCTTTCAGTGCACATAGAAAAAAACTTTAGCAATACTACTCTTGAAAGTATTACTTCCTACAGAACCTCTGACAACTATGAGGTTCAAGATGTTGATTTCGATTCAGCTAACGTTATTGCTCCTTCACCAATCTCAAAAGAATTGTCAGGAATGACACAAGAAATTAGATGGTACTCTGAGGACAATGAAAGAGTGAATTGGCTTGTAGGTGGTTTCTATTACCAAGAAGACATGGACTTCAATGAATCAATCTACTTTGGTCCTATGTGGAGACCCTACATTGATGCATTTCTACCTGGCGCACTAGCCGGTGTAGCTGCAGCTTTTGGCCTACCCAATTCTTCACTTTTTGCGGGCGGTCAAGGTAATACAGAGACTTCTACTCAAGACAATTCAACTATGTCTTTGTTTGCTCAAGTAGACATTCAAGTATCTGAAAAATTAAACGCCCTTTTGGGGGTCAGCTATATTGAGGACGAGAAAGCAGTTTCCTACAACCAAATCAATACAGCAGTTTTTTCAAATCTTGATTTTGTTGGCGCAGGAACAATGGGCTTAATTGCAGCAGGTTTTCCCCCAGCACAAGCAGCTGTCCTTGCTTTAGATCCAGCCTTCAATGCATTGCTTCCCCTTCAAGCACTTCAATTTATACCTCAATTTGTTAATTTCCCTAATGCTGCTCAGGATGGAAAAAGCAAAGATGATAACGTTGATTACACAGCTAAACTTTCCTATGCATTAAACGATGCTGTAAACATCTATGGTGGTGTTTCTACTGGATTTAAAGCAACTGCTTGGAATATCTCTCGAGACTCTAGGCCAGATGCAACAGAGAAAGCTGCTTTGATCGCAGCTGGAACTCCTGCAGGCCCAAACACTGGCGTTGGAACAAGGTATGCAAATCCTGAAGAGGCTGAAGTCTTTGAATTAGGAGCTAAAATTTATTTACCAAATGGTTATTTGAATATTGCTATGTTTGATCAAACAATTAAAGGTTTTCAGTCAAACACTTTCGTTGGTACAGGGTTTGTTTTAGCAAACGCAGGCTCACAGTCAGCAGACGGCGTAGAGTTTGATCTATTCTTTTCACCCATTGAAAGTATTGACCTAGCAATCAGCGGGCTAATAATGGATCCAATCTATGACTCTTTCCCTTCCTCAGCTTCTGGAGATTTATCAGGAACTATGCCTTCGAATATCCCAGAAGAAACTCTATCCACAACAGCAACTTGGAATTGGAATAGAGGTCAGTACGATGGTTATGTGAGACTGAGCCATTTGTATTCGAGTGAAGTTAAATTAATTGAAAATGCTGCTTGGCAAGCCATAGTAGATGCCACTGGCAATGGACGAAAAGAGCAGGATACGTTAAATTTCTCTGCTGGAATTAACAAAGGCAACCTTTCACTTACTTTGTGGGGTAAAAATATTACTGACGATGAATATCTGATATCGGTCTTTCCGGCTGTGGCAGATCCAACTTCAACATCATTTTTTGGTTACCCTAATCCATTTAAGTCTTATGGCTTAACACTCAATTATTCGTTCTAGTTTATGTAACGCTAGATAAGTAATTATTTAAAGGAGCTCAATAGAGCTCCTTTTTTTTGCTTGAAATATCGAGCAGAAGCTTGGAATATGGATTCAAGTGCATCTAGGGTTTAAATGAATCTAAAGCCTCAGACATTTTTTGCTGAAGCTTATGAATTGCCTGCAAAGGTCTGACCATCACTTTGAAATCAATAATTTTTCCCTCAGCATTCCAACGGATCATATCAACGCCATTAACTGAAATATCATCTATAAAAGTCTCAAATTCTAAAATAACATCTAGGCCATCAATGACCTCGCGCACATAAGAGAACTTATCCATATTAAAAGTAATGCCTGCGCCCATTAAATAGAGTTTTGTCATCTCTTTGCCCTCAATGGGCTTAAAGACCACTGGCGAAGAGAAAACCACAGACTCATCTAGTATCTCTTCTAAGAATTGTGGATCATCAGATCGATAGCCTTGATACCATCTGTCTAAGAATTTTTTAGTTTCACTCATAGAGATATTAAAGGTCTCAAGCACTCAATTTGCAAGAGTATTTATATTAA
>Ga0209534_10002101_pt1 | contig 20151 bp, 13 predicted proteins | sample COG_07_FD_184751 | JGI IMG/M metagenome (GOLD analysis project Ga0209534, IMG submission 184751) | Pelagic Microbial community sample from North Sea - COGITO 998_met_07 (SPAdes) (version 2) | ecosystem: Environmental > Aquatic > Marine > Neritic zone/Coastal water | place: Helgoland, sampling...
TATACTCTTCATATTCACTAATATATGGTTCCAACTCTTCTTCATATTTTTCACGAGCTTTTTTATCTTTTCCATTTTCGATTACGTAGACAAGATAATCTGTATAGGATATAATATCTTTTAGATCATCATATTTATCAACAAACTCTATTTCGGATATAAAATCCACATTACTATACTCTAAATCTTCAATTAGTTCATCTTTCTTAGATTTCAAGTAATTTCGGGTATATCTTTCGGAGTATCTTTCTATAATGAGTAACTCTTTAGTCTCATCTCGTCCATTTTCTAAGAAGAACTTAGTGTAATCATAGGGTTTGGTGAGCCGCTTCAGAGTGGGAATCATGACCCCCTGTTTCTGACATTCTTTCACAACAATTGAATACACCTTCGCCCCTTGACCCCTAAGATAGATATATGAGAGAGGGACATAACAGACATTAGCCATTGAGACACCATTCGTAATAATCTCAAGACTTAGTGATAGATTTATACAAAGTTCGCAATCTTGAATACAATACTTCGCAATATCGGCTCTGTCCCTCGCTGTCCCGTGTTGATGTTTATGAAATATATCTTTGGGTGATACATCATCCTTGTTAAGACACCACTCATATTTGAAGATACCACCCTGCTTCTTAATGGAAGACCAATATTTTATTTTGCTTGTTACGTGTATCATATATATCTTATCATCTTCTTCCTCTTCTGGAATAGTAATTTCTTTGATATAAATTTTCTCTCCATTATTGTATAATTTCTCTCCAATGTTACTATGATATCTGAGAGAGATATAATCACCAACTTTAAGATTCCCTATATCTGATGTTAATAATAGAGTTATATTTTTCATTGATTTTATATATGAGATATTGCCCCTGATGAAATGTGACGCAACATCATCTAGTTTGTATGATTCTAAGTTATGACTCTTCTGAATCTCTTTTTGAAGATCATAAAGGATTCTTCCATCCATAGTTATATAGTTTAAATTGTTATCTCCCAAACCCGAAGAACTGAGGTTCTGTTTCTTTTCTCCACACTTTTTACTGAAATGCTCTTTATAATTGGGGTCAAGACTATCAATATTACCCATATTATAAAACTTTTTGACAGGACAGTTGGGTCCGTGAGAGTATCCATTAGATTTACAATCGCACAACTCTTTTATTCTGGTATTGAGATATGCAAAATCAAAACCGAAGATGTTGTAACCCGTGATAAAATCAGGATCAGCATCTTTGATAAACTTGGACCATTCAAGGAGTAACTCTAGCTCTGACTCACATGGGACAACTTCTATTACGGGATTTTGAACCTCGGGTATATCTTCGCATATTTCATCTTTGGGTGTGTCATCACTGGGACCTATAACCAAGATATGTCTGCGTTCCGGATAAGTCTCTCCATATTTTTGAATAACTGTCCCAATCTGAATAATCTTATCGGGGAGAACATAATTACCCTTGTTAATAAGATATTTGTTAAGAATATCATTCATAAGATTGATAGTTTTATCTCTCAGTTTCTTATCCTTGGATTTTAGGTTATTTCTGACAGTATCATTTTTGATAAGTTCTCTTGAAGCATTCTCTCGTGTTTCTTTAGATATTGCTTGTTTGGTATGGAGAGAACCTATAGAGTTTTCATCAGTTTTATCTAAAGATGTATCGATAAGTAATGTTATTTTATTTACTGCTCCAATATCTTCAACTTCTTCATCTGAACCTTGATCAAACTGAGCATCAACAAACCCCATAGCATTATCATAAAGATCATTGGCGAGTTTCTTACAATCCTTTTTAGCGACAGGGAAATCACCGTGTGAACTATCGCACTCTAAATCAAATGATGCTATCTTAAATCCGTGAATATCATTCCTTTCAAGAGGTTTTACTTTCTGATAAGAAACTTCATATGCATCGTGAGAAGAAAAGAGTTTATGATAATACATATTAATATTTTCTTGATCTATGGAAACCCAGCCACAAGGTTCTATATTTTGTTTGTGAATAAATCTAATGGTCGGATGAATATTAGCCTCATAGAGATTACTGTCACAATTCTCAGTTTTTTCTTGTTCAAACCATTGAAGGGCTATGCGACTTATTTCTGTTTTTTTCCCCTCTGAAAACTTTCTTGAGATCTTGCTATACATTTCTTTAATTGCTTCAATGTATTTATTCATAGCACTGAAAGAATTGAAAACAATTTTTACAAAACTGTATTCGAGTGATTCACCTTTTTCGTCACATCTAAATCCGTAAAAATCTCTCGCATTAGTTCCTTCACATTCATCGAAATGTAGGTCAATTTTTGGGTCGTGATTCCAAGAACTTTTAATATAGTTCTCAAAGTAATATTCATATGTATTGCCCTCACCTTTAATAAGTCTCTCCATTTTAGAGAACATGACTGATTTAGAAATCAACCAATTACTAGGGACCTTGATGTAAAAGTAAGGATAAAATCCTTTCAAACAGTATACAACTTTTTTATCATCATTAGTTCTTCCATAAAGAGTGATAATAAACTCTTTAGAACCTTCATCATCACTCATAATATCATCACTTTGAATATCTAGGATTTGAAAATTAGTCATAGTATATTGCTATATATATAGTAAATAATCCTTTAATTATAAAATCAAATTTCGGGACAAAGACACTGAATATATTTATATCTAATTAAGATATATATAAGATACAAATGAAAAACTTTTTCAGTATAGTTTTTTCTGTTTTAATTTTTGCGATAATATATAATGTTACAACACATAATCGTAACTATACTATGGTAAAGTCTACTCTAGATAACAAAGATTATATGGTTCGCAAAATACCAGATAAACAACGGGCTGCAGATATGTTATCGAAGATTAATAGAGATTTAACAAAATTAGTTGAGAGTGTAAAAGTAAATGAAAGACACGGGGTAGAACAGTTGAAAACTTATTTTGATCCCAATAACATTACTGAAAATGGTCCAAATGGGAGATATAAAGCATATTCTGTCAATAAAGGTGAACAATTATCACTGTGTCTTAGAAATGCTAAAACAGATGAGTTTTTAGATATGAACATAGTGATGTTTGTAGCTATACACGAATTATCACACATAATGACAGAGGAAATAGGGCATACACAGAAATTTTGGGATAATATGAAGTTTTTATTAGAGAAAGCGATAAGTTTGGGAATATATAGACCCGTCAATTACAAAGATGAACCAGAAGATTATTGTGGATTGATAATAAATAGTACGCCCCTAATCTTGGACTAAACTCTTATTTATTTTATAAGATAATCTATAGATGTCTAAAAAACTAATAGAAGAATACTATCCTAATATTTATGAAATATATTGTGTAAAAGATGGGAAACACTCAAATGGAGATATTATGTTATATGAAGATGATAGCATACAGGAAATATATTACAAAATATCTTCAAAAGAAAAAATTCCCCACGAGTTTATTCATGTATGGTATTTTGATGATAAAAATAATTACAATCTTTTAGGATACATATATGAAGAAATAGAAACATTGAGAGACTTATATAGTTTAAAAGATGATGAATATATAAACGAATGTGTAGATGCGGACGGGACACCAGTTATAAATGTCAAAAACTATGATATGCATAAAACTTTAGAGAATATTTATATACATCATAATCGTATATATTACACAACATTACAAGATTATTTAGCAGCAAATGATATTAAAAATATTAGTAAAGATAAATGGAAGGGTGTTATAAACTATAATACGTTTATAAATGGTAAGATTAGAGTATACTGGCCTGGATTATCTGAAAAGATGATCGTGGAAAAAAAAGATAAAACGTTGACTAAAAGGGTCAAACTTGTCTCTAAAATAGTAAAGAATAATGAGAAAATATTGGAAAAGGTATACTCTTATAATAAAATAATCATACCTCAAAATATATTTATGAACATATTCATATTGGACAATAAACCCGAGAAGGAGAACTCTGTAAATATTGGTCAAATATTTACAGATATAAAATTGGAAAAATATAATGGATATACTTTACTTTTTTCTAAGATGATGATGGAGAGTTATGATGATTCACATTATAAAATATTGAAGAGTGAAATAAAAGACAAGAATTACCCTGATAATCCTTTATCTGAGAGCGATTTTATTCGTTTGACAAAGGGGACAATTATATCATTATCTAATCTTCCGGTTAGATATTTAGACCTGAGAAGATCAATATCTTTGATATTTTATAAAGATAAATTATTCATTGAACTAAATATAAATGATAAAGGTGAAATAAAAATAATAATTCAATCATTTATAGTTGACGAAATAGATCATTGTAAAATAATTAATGATATGAATAATTTTGTTGACAATAAGATAATATCACAGAAGATATATTTTGGATTGGATGAAAATATAAAATTGATATCTGATAATTTCGAAACATTAAAGAGTTCTGTAACCCTTATGAACTATGAAATAGAGTATGATATAAAAAACTTTGATTTGAAAGTGTTGGAAAAGATGATAGATAATTTATCGGTCTTTTTAAGAATAGATAATGTCAGTGATTCAAAAATACATGTTATTTACAAACGAGTAAATGAGTATAATAGTGTTGCTAGTAAACTCCAACTAATTTCAAAAATTGTTCAAGAAACAGATAAAAAAGAAGAAATAATACGGAGAATAGCAGATAATTTCAATATTCTGGATGAAGATGCTTTAGAGAATTATGAAATATGGAAACAAATGAATAATAAAGGATATAAAAACTTCCAAGAAGGAGTAGATATCTTTATGGAGGGATTCAGAAGCTCTCATATTAGGGTTAGTATTGGTGGATGTTCTAGTAAAAGAGAAATGATAAGAATAACTCATTTATTGAACACATTAATGGGTTGTTATCTGCAGTATATTGAGAAGAAAAAAGACACATTATCATTGATGAAAAAAAAAGATGAAGGATTAGATTTTTCCGATGAAGATATACTTGTTTATAGTGTTCCAGAATCTGAAAAAGAAGAACCAGTTCTTTCGCCATCAAATGAATCCCCATCTATTGAAGATTCGGGAAGTTCTGATAGTATGGATATGGGTTTGCTTGATGAATTGGATAGCGATGACGATGATGAATCATTTGGTGGATATTCTGAAGAAATGAGAGGTGGTGGATATGATTTGAGAAGTTATTATTTGAATCGTTTGACTAAAAATACCAAGTATGATAATGAATTATTTAAATTTACAACTGGAAAAAATACAACAATGACCAAAAAGGGTGAGGTAAAGGGAACATACGCGAGAGCATGCTCAGCAAATTATTCGCGTCATCCAGTGGCTTTAACAGAAAAAGAATTAAATGAGATAAAAGACAACCCGGAATATGGTGAGGGGATCGGATATTCAAATGCGATTAAGATTGAGGGTAGACCAACCACCATTAATGGAGATATTTATTATATCTGTCCCAAATATTGGGATGTGAAAAATGAAACACCATTAGATCCATTGAAATTAGATAATTTTAGAGAAAATGTTTTCGGGATGGATTATTCAAACAACTCCGATGGGAATCCTATAAAAACAACATCAAAGGATAAAGCGAATACCGATAAATATATTATGGTCCGAAGTGGATATCACTGGACAAACGCAGGTGACGATATAATGAGATACAAAGTTGAACCTATGAAGAATGTTCATCCCGATGGATATGATCTCCCATGTTGTAATGTAGAACGTTTAGAGAAAATAAGTAAAAATAATAAAGTAGAGTGGTTTAACGAAAAAGACAAAAAATGGGAGAGGGGTATATGTATAAAGAGTGGGTCTGATAAAGACGATAAGAAACCGTATACAATAAAGAAAAATACAGGGGGTGAGATAAAATTAGTTAGAAAGTTTATAAAAAAGTATAAAGAGAATAATCATATATCTAATTCTATACCTTGTAATGAGGGGAAGTATTGTCACATAAATGAATCACTTAAAAAATATATAGGACAACATCCCGAAATGCCTAAAAAAGGTGAGAGTGATAGAGGTATATACAAAATTGGTCTTGTACGGAAAGGTGTTGATAAGAATGGAGATAGTCTTTTGAATGCAATATGTGAAATGTTGAAAATAAAAAATATAGAATTATTAATAGCTCACATAATAAATGATTTACATTTGTGTGATAATCTATTCAAGATAGGTAGTGGGACATTCGTAAATACTTTCTATTCTGAGTTAAATCATATAGAAGAAAAAGAAGTAACTGAGTTTTGTAATTATCTAATTAAACAGGAGGGTATAGTTAAAAGACACAAGCAAATGATATTAAGAGATAATATCAAAAGAGACAATCTGTTCAGGGGGACACCACTTATGATTTCATTAAATAATCATTATTACAGAATATTCTCAAGCATCAATAATTTTGAAAAATATCTAAGGGATAATACCATCAAAGAGGCAAAATACATAGTGTCAGTTTTGTGTTCTATTATGAAAATAAATGGTAATCTTACCTTTGGTGAAAAGAAAGATAATACAAATATTTTGGTTCTAGAAGAAATAAACGATGACATAACAATAAATGAACCATTGGGTGGATTCAGAAAGGATTTTGATAATCTTTATCTTATTTATAAATACAGAGATAATTATGAACCTATTTTTATGAATCTATTTGAAGAATATTTATCGCTAATAAACCCTTATGATATATTATCTAAGTATGAAGAAACGATCATAAATAACAAGCGTATTGATAATCGTTTTGAAAGTATAAAAGATTTTTTTACGAACATAATTGAAAATCTAAAAATACTATTAATAGATGGTAAAAAGAAAGGCTATAAACAATTACCAGGAGCACTTGAAATTGAGAAAACATTAAAAGATTGTGAATTACCCGCTATATCATGTGTGTATGATGACTATGGGTTTGTTCGGTATATTGAAACGAGTAATAATTGTCTAATACCTGTAAAACCTACAAGTTTAGATATTTTAGATCATTTACAATCAAAATATATATTACTTTTTAAAGATAGAGCAACTTACAAAGATGTAAATCGTATTTTAAAGATAATTGATAAAAAGATAAATAAGGAGTTGTATTTGGGGTATACAGATAAAATAAATGTAAATGTTATTGAGTATTATAAAAAAGAAAAAGGTAAAACTGTAAATAAACACGGTTATTACATAAAAGAGATAGTCGTAAATGAAACTTCATTTATACCCGTGGAAAAAATACTTTTCAAAAAGGAGGATCACTATGAAATACTTTATAAGGGAGAACTTAACGAAATAGATAGCTATCTATCAACTGGAACTAAGTTGATAGATAGACTAACGGGAAAACTAATCAATAAGGAGTATAGAGATATAATATATAACTATCTATCACGAAAAACATATGTATTATATTTGAATAATATGGATATACAAAAAGAAATAAAACATATTAAATCTTTTAGTTTTATGAAAAATTATCATAAGATAAAATCGGTATATAATTTATTGGATAAATCAGTTCGCAAACTATGTATATTTGTAGATGAAGAGTATGATGATAGTTTAGATATATATTTCAGAGATACGATAAAATTATATAATTTAGATGAAAATAAAAGTGAAATAGTCTACTACAAAATACTTATGGGTATATCATCATTATTCATTAATTATTCGGTTAAAGATTATAATCGTCTTGTTAGTGCATATATAAATGAAGAGATGATATCTAAAAGTGTAAATAAAAACGAATTATATTTTAATTATAATGATATAGAATTAGATGAATATAAATATTTATTCTCTAATAAGAGTATATTTATAAGAAAATGTAATATATATAATAATACCATTACAAATGGACAGTATGGAAAACTAAAAAAAATACGAAATGTAAAAAAATTGCACGTCGATTTTGATAAAAAATATCCCAAAATAATAAATGAGTTTCTGCACAAAAACGCACTTGTGTTAAAATATGATAATAAAGACTCTAAATATGAAATTATTCAAAAAGGATTTGAAGAGACTGATAAGATAACTAAAGAAGAAGTCCGAATATTAGTAGAGGATATTATTCATAAGAATGAAACGAAAGAATGGATAATACACGAAAAAGAAATGAATATTATAGAATTATTTAGAAGCTTTTTAGGAAATAGCATAAATGAAAAAAAAGATATAATAGATATAGTAAATGAGAATAGTATAACTATTCCAGAAGCATATATTTTATCATATATATTCAAAAAAGGTATAAACTTGGTAATTTACAATAAAGATAACACAATAGAATTGGAGATAATTATTACCCCCCAAAGTTTAAAAAGTGTATTGGAAGAAACTCAGTTAATATCTTTAATTCAAACAAGAAATTATCTTGGGATTATCTCTATAAGAAATGAATTAATATTCCTATTAGATTCATATAGTAAACAATACTATAGTATTTTAAGAAAACAACATCGGATGATTTACGAAAGTTTAAAAAGGAATACCACTCCTGTCAAAAAATAATCCCGGACCCTCCCATGGGACATTATATGTTGCGATTGTTTGGGTGTTATTCATAATACATTTTTTTTCATCTGGTAATTTCCTGTCCCAGTTTATATCTTCTTTATTGCAGAAAGATGGATTTGTAACGGAAACTATATTTTTTGGTAGAAAACTCTTTACAAGACCATCTAAACCAGTATCTTCATAGTAATTTATAGATTCATTTGTCATATTAGATGGGAAGTAATAATTAGAAAGATTATTGATACTTAAAGCTCCATCAACAGTGGCTTCTTTGTCTGGATACACATTGATGAGATCATAACCATGGTTGTAATGTTCATCTAATAATATACGTATATTGTCGGAGAACGTGTCTTTGTTGTCAAGTATACCCATTCTAATATTTGAGTCCATTCTATCATAGTTATTAATTAGAGTAGAATTAGATGAAGTATCAATGTGAATATAGTTTATATATAGGTCTTTTCTATAATAAACGAGATCAACAATTATGCTTACAGTATAGTATTCATTTACATCTGTTATATTTGTTTTTAGTATATATCTACGGTTATCATTAGCATCAATTTGTTCATAGACATTGGTTATTTGATTAATAGAAAAAAGGGAACTAGACACCCCATGAATTGTGTCTAAAATTTCTGTTAATGATTTCTTAAGATAATCTTTTAACTCAACTGGTAGTGTATTTTCTGTGTAATAATTTGTGTTACACTTACCCCTTAATGTTAGTTTTTTCCCACTACTTATATTGTGAAATAAGTAATATAATTTATTTTCAGGTTTTATAAATGAGTTTTTATCTTTATTAATATTATCCGCTAAAGGTGATTTATTTTTAAGTTGTGATAAATAAAAAAGTATAACTGTAAGAGTTATCAACGCAAATAGTAAATGATTAAATGTTATTTCCATTCTATAATCTAATAATAGATAATATTATTTATGACATTCATTAATTCATTCATTCCTTCTCTGCTATTTTTGAATTATTGTCTATTACCTTATTTATGAATATATAACATTCTACGAGTTGATCCCTGTTCATTGCTCCGGTTATAATGATCTTTCCACTGTTGAAAACCGCAATTGTTACTCGTCTACAGGTGTTCTCTCCATCACCCTTTCCATTACATTTTCTTTCACAATTACAGACTCCCTTAGGACCGTCATTATTGATATTGTAAAAGTATTTGATATTTACCCCTGGATAAATACACGGCTCATACGAAGAGAACATATCCATATCCACCATTACACACTGAAGAGCCTCTCTGTCAATTTTCTTTTTATAGTCAAAATCACTGTTTATAAGAGCAATTCTATAGTTTTCATATTTAAAAGATTCGTTAGATTTCAAGAATATTTTATTCTCATTCTTACTATCAATTGATTGAATTATACCGATTAGTTCCTTTATAACTTTCTCTCCCTGAACTTCTTTCTTAAGTCCTGTCATTTGTATTTTACCATTGTTGAATAGTTTCACGTTTATAATTTTTTCCAGATGGAAATGTAGGGTTGCTTGATTAAAGAAAACTGTGGTCTTCTTTGATATTCGTGATCTCCTTTTCTTTTTATTGGGTGTTCCCTTTTTAAGTTCTCCCTTTTCTATATATTTTATTTTATCGTTGATATCTATATTATGAAATAATATTTCTAGATCGATGGGTGTGTTCAATTCGGCGACACTCGTGATTGTAGATACCCTTAAGTTCTCCATATCAGTAATATTTACTACTTTATTCTTTAAATCAAATTCTAATTAATGTGTATCAAATTTTCCGTATTTTTTTATTATGAGTTCAACATATCGCGTATACCTTAATAGTTTATTACGTTTGATAGTTTTATTTATGTGTCTTACTAAAGTTTTAATAGGTATATTGGGGTTTAGTATTCTATAATTTAAATAAAGGATTGACCACGTGACACACATCCCACTAAAAGCGTCTATTGTTGCCTGTAAACCATTTTGGGGTTCGAAATCTTTAGGAGATATTAATCTATAATATGGAAAATATTTCATAGCAAATCTTTTAACACCGGAACTGCTCTTTAAATATGCGCCCGAAATACTCCACTGACTATCATCATGATAACCGTGTGGTTCGAAATGTTCAATGGTTTTATTCTTACTATCAAATATTATCATGTTTGCATGTTTCCCATATCTAGGTGTATCAAGTGTGAAATTAACAGGTATTATTTGATGCGTTTTCAAACAATCATTTATCTTTTTTACAAAATCATTAATTGGAACGGTATTATCTACGGGTCTTAACGACATAATACTATACTTTTCATCATTTTTTACAAAATCCTGTGTCAAGAATGCTCTCATCCAAGATTTACTTACTTTTGGTATACAAACCAATTTTCTGAAACGTTTATTACGCTTTAATAGAATCTTTAAATATGTAAATGTATTTGAGAACTCTTGATAGTGATAATTTATATTACCCACACTAGCTCTACTACCTTTACTTGTCTCGGTTGATAATGGAACATCAATTATCTTTCTCTTATTTTTCGTATATTTTTTCTTTTTTATTTTCTTTGTTTTTTTAGTTGTCATATAGATATATACTACATTTTTTGTATATTTAAGGGGGAATATACAATAAAAGTATTGTATGGTAACATTTCTTGATGTTGATGAATTAGAATCTTATTTACTAATTAATGATATAGATGATATCAATACTCATTATCTAGATGAAAACTTGAACACTTTGATGCATTTTCCACAAGATTTATCTGTTATGAAAGAACTTATTAAAAGGGGGGGTGAAAAAGATGCAACTAATGTCACGGGAGTAACACCCATAATGAAACAATACAGATTCGGTACCATTAAATATCTCCACGAACTAGGATCCGATATAAAAAAGAGGGATATTTATGAGTTTAATATTTTTCATTGGCCCAAAGAATACAAATGTTTAAAATATCTATTTGAGAAGGGGTGCGAACTGTATGATTATAATGTAATGTATAGACCAAAAGATTTTAAATATACGTTTGAGATAAATATGTTGCTTATCAACGGTGGTTTTGACCCATATAATGAATCTTATTTTTCGGTTCCAGGTATATTTTTACAACGTGATACAAAATCTATCGAAGAGTATTTTATCTTAAGAGATAAATACTTCCCCGATTTCAGAGATTTATGCGATATGTGTCATGAAACATTCTTATTCAAACCATCAATAAATCCCGAAAAAATTAGAATATATGATAAATATGGGGAGAATATAAATCACACTAATTTCTTTGGAAATAATGCTCTTTTTGTACACCATGATATTGATATTATAAGAACTCTTTTAGAATGTAAGATAGATTATGAACACAATAATAATGTAAATATGAAAGCATTAGATTTACACAAAGAAAAGAATAATAGAGATATATACATTTTACTTTTAAAGTGGGAAAAATGTGTAATCATTCAGAGGAATTACAGAATATGGAGATTTAAAATAAATTATATACCCCCAAAGAATTACAAAATTAAAAGAAATGTCCTGACAGAGATTCTATATGCACCACCCTCAAATATTTACAACGGGGGGATATGTTTTCATGAAGCTATGGACAATTTTAATTGCCTCCAGGAGATACAACAGTCTTGTCTTCACTGACCTCCTTCTCAACCTTGGGCTCCTCAACCTCCTTATCCTCAACCTTGGGCTCAACCTCCTTCTCCTCAACCTTGGGTTCATCCTTGGGCTCCTCTTTGGACTCAACCTCCTTCTCCTCAACCTCCTTCTCCTCAACCTTGGGCTCAACCTTGGGCTCCTCCTCCTCATCCGTATCATCCTGCATCCCTGCCATCATCTGCGACATATCTGGCATTCCAGCCATCATCGCCGACATATCTGGCATACCCCCGGGAGCCCCACCCATCATCTGTCCCAAATTCTTCAGCATATCCACGCTGGCATCTCCGTCTTCTTCATCCTCTTCGTCGATATCAATGAGTTGAAGGATAATTCTATCTTTGTTCATATCATCTTGTGGCTCATACATATATGTTAATGTCTCTAGACAATCACGAAGAATATCACGCTCCATAAGGAAGCAATGTCCTTCTTTGATCATATCCAAAACGACTTCAACCATATCTTCATAATTTGAAACTGTTTTTGAGGTGCTATTAATGTAATAATGAATAGTTTCGTAAACTGTATCCTGCTTAATAATCTTGAGAGTCTCTACCATTTATATTAACATAAAACAATAATATTTTGTATTTTATACGCAATTTTTATGAATACTTTTACCACTTGACCCCCTTAAATATCCATAGATGTCCAATTCTCCATTGTGAACTTCATTATGACATTTTTCACATAGTTGTATCAGATTATGTCTTACATTCTTGTGAAAGTTCTCAAAGTTACCGTCCTTATCTGAATATTGCTGTTCATTAATATGATGTGTGTGTTCGGATGGTGCGTTACAAATTTTACACTCATCCATGAATACATCCGAATTATATCTTGAGCGTTTTGTATTTAATAATTTTTCATTTGCTCCTGTCAAATATCTTTCTGTTTTCTTTGCGATGCTAATAAACTCATTGTCCATGTCCATTGATCTACATACTTCCAAACCATAAATTGCGGGTCCACTCCCTTCACTTAATTTCCTGTCATAAATAAGTGATTTCGTAATATCATCATAGTGTATCTTCAGATGATAAATATGAAGTTTATGAATTTCTTTAATAAATGGGATAGTTGTAAGCTGATGTAAATGAGATGTAAAAATATAAGAACACTTATTCTTGGACATTCTTTCCAATCCAGCAGATACGATAGAAAGTGCTGAAATAGTCTCGGTTCCAGAACATAATTCATCGCCCAGAACCAAAGATCTATTATTACATCTCTTTAAAATACTTCTTAATTCATTCATTTCAACAACAAATGTTGAGTGTCCTCTAAAAATATTGTCGTTATTAAGGATACGTGTAAAAAGCTGAGTATAAGGTGAAAATACAAACTCTTTAGAAGGAACATATATTCCCGCCTGTGCTAGAACAATCGATAATCCGATAGATTTCATAAGTGTGGATTTTCCGCACGCATTTGTACCAAATAGAAGAATCCCCGACTCATTTAATTCTATATCATTGGGGACATACTTTTCTTCCACGTTTATCTTTTCTACGATAGGATGTCTTAATTCTTTAGCCTTTACAAAACTACAATCTGATTCTTCAATCGTTGGACGATAATAATTATTATCAATACATATTTTTCCCAGATTAGCATAAAGATCAATCTCCCCCAGCAGATTTACAATATCGTTGAAATGCTCTGAATATGAGTTCTTAATATTGTTAATAGTTTCATTGTAATGTTTCAGATTCAATGATATTATTTTCCTTGTAGATTCGGTGATATTATTTGAACATTTCTTGATAATATTGTCTTTATCATTAATAACTATAATACAATTATTGGATTTGATATCTTTTACTTTAATATCTTCATAATTCAAAGAAAATAATGAGTCTCCATTTTCATCTTTGATTAAAAAGGTTTTTTTTGCTGTATTATCCAGGACATGTTTTATCTTTTTATTCACCAGTATATTGCCTCTGTTCTTGGTTAAGACTAGATGCCAATCGTGTATATCAGAATACTCAAGACGAATATTATTCAGACTCTTGTTATCTATCATTTTAGACAAAGTCTTCGCAATATTTCCCAGGATAGTTTTATTTTCTGTAATAGTATCAGTTAATGTATCTATCTCGGGGAAGATTTCACGTTTGAAAATAGAGGTATCCATCTGTAATGTATTCTGAAACTTCTCCAAACTATCAAGATTGAAAATATCCCTATAAAAATCTATGATTTCTTGTATTGTATCATATGTTCTCCTGTGAACATCATAAAACAAGAAATAATGTTCATTCATAAATAGTTCTTTAAGCGATACTATCTTGTTATAAGAACTATCCATATTATAGAACTCTATCGGTGAGATAATGCCCAACATTAGTTTACGATGCAATCTTTCAATATCATAAATACCCACTAACCCCCTACGAATTTCTTTAAAATCATACTCTTCAGTTACTTCATTATATTTTTGGAACACATCGATAAGATTATATCTTTCATTAATAGTATTTGTATCGATGCTGGGATAGAGGACTCTTTCATTACATAATCGTCTACCAATTGCGGTTTTACAATGATTAATAAGAGTTAATAGTGAGTCATTTTTTCCACTATAAAAAGAGTAATTATCAGAGATATTCAATTGCCGAATACAATTATTGGTTAAAACCAGGTGTGTCTTATCGTGGACTCTAATAGGTTTCGAAAGTTCCATTATATTTTTAATTTTGTGTTCATAAACATATTGAATCATAAATAAATAGCTTAGAAGTAGCTCATTTTCTCTTTCAAAATCCAGATATTCAATTGGAGACAACATATCTGTTTCTTTAAAAATCTTCCCTAGGAACTCATTTTGATAAGATAAATTATGAATCTCAGGAAAACCATGACAATTATTTTGAATCAGAGATGCATCAATATCCCATAGTTGTCCTAATTCTTCATTCGTGAACTGGATATCATTTGAATAATGAACGATACACTCTCTTGGATTATATTGTTGCATCAGTCTAAAAGTTTCCTCTTTCCAATAGTCGGGTTCCATCTTATTTGTTACAATTGAATGAACATAATTCTTTCCCGTTCCAATATCTATCGCAGAAAATCCCACAGAATAGATATCTTTATCTCTCTTGTATTTCTCAATATACATGGAAACAAGATAATTACTGTCATGACTGTTGAACGCATCGATTACAGTTCCCGGACTAATGATCTCTGTAATTTTTCTCTCAGGATTGGGTGGTGCGGTCACCTGTTCAATCATAACGATTGTGAATCCTTCATTTAATAAACGATCTATAAACTTTCTTACAGAATGTGTGGGAAATCCCGCCATAAGAGGATTGTGAATATTTATTTCTTTTATCTTTTTATTCTTACGTGTTACTTGAATATTAAGAATATCCACAACAATACTCATATCACATCCGATATACTCGTTTTTTTCATTGTATGTCGCGTATAATTCAAAAAAAGAACCCGCTTGTAAAAAAATGATCGTTTTCTTCCCATACTTTTTTGTATAATCTGAATGATATTGGAGATAGTCTTCATATATCAAACCCATATCAGTATATATCATATTATATAGTATGATAAACCTTTAGACCATTTATTTTATCTCCTCTAATTGTGCCTTACCCTTAGATGTTACCTTTGATACATATCCATCATCAGTCTTTATTTTTTCGCGTCCTTCACTATCTGTTACTGTATCACCAATTTGGTTTATTACAACATCCTTTTCATATTCTTTAATTTTTTTTGAGTTTTTTTCTATCCCTTGACGAACACTAGATTTTGTCAATACTTTCCATTTTTTAGGGGATTCTTTTTGGGCGAGTTCTTGACGTGTATCATCTTCTCCTGTTTGGGGGGATTCTTGGGGTTGAACAACTTCATCGATTGAAGGTTCCCCCTCTGTTTCTAAATTAGTAGATTCACTGGTTACTTCTGAAGAAGAATCCTCTGGAGTATCTTCTTTCGGGGGAGTTTCTGTAACAACACTCTCAGTTTTATCTCTTTTAAATCTATCTAATAAACCCTTTTTAGGTTTATTTTTAGAGTATTCATCTATCTCCCCCGATATTTCTTTTATCTTTTGTAAATCTCTTCTATATTTATCTACGAGTAATGTAGAATATTCTTGATTTTTTTCTATATCACCCATTTCCTCTTTAACTTTTTCTTTGGATATCCCCTTTTCAACAGATATATCATTTATTATTTTTTCTAGTAAGTTAATCTCTTCTGTGCAGGTGTCTTTAGTGCTCGTTTCATTCATATGATGAAACCACGAATTAATAGTATTCTGAGATTCAATGAGCCAATCATTTAAAGACTGGGTACTTAATCCCCTTCGTCTAGATTTTCCAAAGAATATAACAGACATACACATATATATAGTGTTTATTTCATCGCACCCCCCTAATTTATCTATTTCAGAGTTTATCTTGACGGCACTTTCATCTTTATTAGAAGAGTATTCTTTACAGAATTTACTAATTGTAGAAATATTCGTTTTATAATCACTTTCATATTTTTCCAATTCAATCTGAGTTTCACTCTTTTTTTTTTTTGAATGTTTTTTTTGTAAATCCATAGTTTCACTCTCTAATTGTTTTTTTCTCTTTTTCACATTATTTAATAATTCAGCTTTCCTTTGAGGGGTGCCAGAGTATGTGGTTTCGAGAAACTTGATAGCTTCCGTCAATCTCTTTAAATTATCTTTGTTACTACCTATATATGAGACATCTGAAGCTCTTATAATATCATCATATGATTTTTTTAAGAATTTAAATGAATCAATGTTACCCATTGGTTTGATTTTAGTTTTCTCTTTGTAGTCTATATATATTTTAGGAATACTAATAAAAATAAGTTCTTCAAAAAACTTTTTATAGAAACTTGCATATTTTTTATTTTCTTCTTTACTTAATGTATCTATTTCACTTAATCTTATACATCTATCACTACCATCAATAAGATTTTCCACTCTATATTTGTATTTTGCATCTTTTAAACGCGGTAATATTTTTCGTATAGATTTCTCAATAGACACTTGATTTTTTACTTCATAACCTTTTATCGAAATAATCCAATCATCCATCAATTTGTTTATTTTCTCTTTATCGTTTTTTTCGGGATTCATAAGTTTCTTGAACCATTTATTTCCACCTCTTTTTTTCCGAGTAATTTTTTTTCTATAAGATTTTTTTCTATAGGATTTTTTTACTTTTTTCTTTCTCAAACCTTTCTTTTGTGTATATTTCTTTCCCATCTGTATATATATATATTATATTTTATACTTAAAAGAACCATTACCGATGTAAGTTTTATTTTCCCGCCATAACAGCGAAGCGTGGTCAAAGTCTATATAAACTTCATAGATGCATCTTTTTATGGGGTATTCAATACCACTCCTGAGTTTCATCGTGTAATTAAATGTTAGACTACCCGGTAATCTAATATCAAATTTATTGGCACAATTCATCTCCTTCGGTATTAAGGGGTTCAGACGTCTCGGGATCAATTGCATCATTTGAAGATGATGAGTTATAATTCTTAAAAACCTTAATTTTAAACTCCATATTCTCCGTCATCAGTGGTCCACCGTCGACACCCGTAACTTCTCTACATTCATTGCGACCATTTTTATCATCAAGAACTTTCACAAAACTAACATATTCTCCGGGAAAGAGTTTCTTGTAAGTATTGGATTTGTCGGTCTTAATATTTGAAAAATGAACGAATACATCTTCTCTGGATTCACCGGTGCTTTCTACAAAACCATACCCCCTCTTTGTATCAAACCATTTTACACGTCCGTTCATTCTTGCTTCTGACATTTTCGGTTAATTTATGATATTATATTGTTCTCTTTCTTTATATATATTTATGATTTTAAGTTCCGTAAAGATAATATTTATTATATACGTTGTAATGAATATTCTTGAGATAAGAAATATTCATGTTTATAACTTGAATAGTAATCTTATAATGGTTGATAATGTAAATAGACAGAAAATCCAATATGAAATTGAAAACTTATCACCATTACTATTAAGTTCATTTTATAATGAAGACTTCTCAAATGAGAACTTAATTAAAAAAAATCCCGGATATATGATAAAAGAATTAGATAAATATATCTTATTAAAAGAACTAAAGGATAACTTTACTATTTATGATAATGATAAAATTGTAACAGATTTAGATTTGGATACAGAAAAAATATTTAATTTGTTCGATAATAAATTAACTACAAATAAAAAGGCGTGTTTATCACTTTATGGGAGTAATATTCAGTCGGTAATGTTGAAATGTTGTCATAATATGACTGCTTATACGAGTAGTTCAGATTTTGTATTTTACTTGTTCAACCCCAAACATATTAATGATATCACGGGGAAAGAACTTCAAAAAATAAAGAAATGGGCTATTAAAACTAACTTATTGAAGGGTAACGTCTTATATATACCCTGTGAGTGGAATTATATATATGAAGGGAAGGGCAATCTTTTAAAGTTAACATTTGATAATTATTTTTCAGTGGGTTATAATTTTATAAGAGAATAATCATTTAAAAATATTAATCATATTATATTGTATCTTTATATATGAATGTTGTAGAAGAAACTGAGAATAGTTGGGATACAGAGAATACATGGACACTATGGTTTCACTCGGTAAGAGATAATAATTGGACGAAAGATAGTTACAAAAAGATCCACACCATATCTAATCTAGGTGATTATGAAATATTGAAAGATATTATAAAAAAATTACATCTACAAAACTGTATGTTATTTCTCATGAAAGATGATATACTCCCCATATGGGAGGATCCAGAAAATATAAATGGGTCATCTGTTTCATTTAAAATATCGGGTGAGGATGTGGTAAATGACTGGAATAATATAATATTAAATGTTATTACAAATGATATTTATATAAAACAAATAAATAATATTAATGGTTTGTCAATAAGTCCTAAAAAGGAGTTCAATATAGTTAAATTATGGACAAAAACTAAAATTAAATCTTACAAAGAATATTATAGAGAATATAATCGAAATTTTTCTGAGAAGAATGTTATTATAAAACCCCACAAGTAATTATTCATTCATATTAGGTGCTAAACACAATTTTATATCTCCAAGATTTGCTACTGAATATTTAATTATAAGGGGATAATCATTCTTGATATACATATTGATTAACGGACACATGTTAGTACACTTTGTGAATAAAGATAAATATTTTAGAGAAAAAATTCCCTGAATAGGATTCTCGACTGTAGATGCTTGTGAAAATTGGAGCCCGTTGTTAGTTTCACACAATACTGTTTCTTGACTTGCAAAATCCCCATTGCACGAAAAATACATCGTGGATCCAACACTCTTTATTTCAACATTCTCACCTATATTCATCATATCCCGGATAAGCTTCTGGAAGTCCCCACTGGGTAGAGTTAATTCGGTATCAAAACTTGCGGGGGGTATATTAATATTTTCTTGATCTATATCTAAAAGATTTAGCCTGTAAACAGTTGAAGCGTTCTTATCCTTGTTATCCAAACGAATGCATAAGACATTTGTATCGTCATCACACATAAATAATCCAAGTGTATCATTGTTTGACATTGTCTTAATGAGTTTATAAAGATTGTTCATATTAATACCGATAGTAAACTTTTCTTTACATTCATATGTATCAAAGTTCTCAGCCTGAAGTTTCATGTGAATAAGAACACTATGCGAATTATCTGTGGCGATTAACTTTATCCCACTTTCATCTATAACAAAGTTGCAGTCTGTTAGGATATCTTTTAGAGCTTCAACAAGCGTTCTAAATGCCGATGATTGAACTGTCTGAATATCAAAAAGCAATTTATTCATTTATTCATACTTTAGATTAATATCTTTAAATATAAACTTAATATTCTTT
>Ga0209534_10002107_pt1 | contig 20120 bp, 19 predicted proteins | sample COG_07_FD_184751 | JGI IMG/M metagenome (GOLD analysis project Ga0209534, IMG submission 184751) | Pelagic Microbial community sample from North Sea - COGITO 998_met_07 (SPAdes) (version 2) | ecosystem: Environmental > Aquatic > Marine > Neritic zone/Coastal water | place: Helgoland, sampling...
GTGCTGGCTTTCGTGAAGGTGTTAAGATGGGATTAGAAAATGGTGACGTTGTTGATCCTAGCGCAATAAAACGTATTCATAGAGAAAATTATAGACGTCTTATGGTATGGATGACTGTTGGTGAGGACACTACCAACGGACTTTGGGCAATATATGGTGCTAGACTAGGCGCATACATGACTAATGTTACTAGAAAAGACTGGGATTGGAAAAATGTGCGTGACTTTGATTGGTTAACAAAATACTTTGAAGATGAACTAGCCCCACAGTTTGCTGACGGTGATGAGCTATGTCCACGTACTGGCTATAGTTGGGATCTGGATAAACTAAAAGCAAAAACAGTTGAGCTAGGTGATCAGTTACGTAGCACACTTGATCTTGAACTAGCAGACATTGGTGTACCAGGATCACGTTTTTGGAAAACAGTATATCGTAATCCTAGTAGACTAGGACCGCAAGTACGTGAAGATCAAGTACAGGATACTATAGAATAATGAGTAACACAATGTCAGAATTTGAAGTCGAAGGTGAATACGTACCGCTAAACGAACATAATGTTAATACGGTTAAGGAAAAACTTAATAGTGTTGGTAAAGGGTTTTGTCTTGCAAAGTGGACACAAATTACACTACACTTAGGTACAGGTATGATACATAGTTGTCATCACCCAACGCCTCACAAAATTCCGTTACAGGAAATTAAAGAAAACCCACATAACTTGCTTAATACTAGCACTATGAAATCAGCTAGAACTGACATGTTGAACAATATAAAAACCAAAGAGTGTGACTATTGTTGGCGTATTGAAGAAGGTGATGGAAACAGCGATAGATATCTTAAAAGTTTAGAACCATGGGCACTAACAGACTTTGATCGCATTAGTAGTCTTAACGGATCTGAAAATATACATCCTAATTATTTAGAAGTTAGCTTTAGTAATGTTTGTAATATGAAATGTAGTTATTGTGGTCCAGAGTTTAGTAGTAAATGGGTAGAAGATCTGAAGAAAAATGGACCTGTAATTGTTAATAAAGAAATTGGCGCAGAACAATGGACAAATGGTTGGCAAGACCTAGACACACTAAACTTTAAAAATAAAGAAGTTAATCCGTATGTTGAAGCATTTTGGGAAATTTTTCCTGAAGTTTATAAGCACTTAAAGGTATATAGAATTACCGGCGGCGAACCATTAATGAGCAAAGAACTGTTCAGAACGCTAGACTGGATTATTGAGAATCCAAATACAGAACTTGACTTTGCTATTAATACAAATCTTAGTGTACCTGACAAGCTATGGGATCGTTTTGTTGAAAAGATATCTATAATTAAATCAGGTGGATATGTTAAGAAGCTAACAATCTTTACTAGTATCGAAGGTTGGGAAGAACGGGCTGTTTATACAAGAAATGGATTAGACTTTAAACTACTACAAAAACGGTATGAGCAACTTTGTTCTCTTGGAAACATTCGTACAGTTATTATGGCTGCATTTAACGTGCTGAGTATTACTAGTTTTGGAAAGATGCTTGAATGGCATCTAGAACTCAAAAAGAAGTATAACAGTAACAACAGTATTCTAAAAGCTGAAATGGAATCAGGATTCAAATTAATGAAAGGACTAAGTTCAGAAGAACGTTTTGCGCACAGCAATGATCATGTTGCTAGTGTAGGATTAGATATTCCTTATCTCAGACATCCAACAGTTTTAGACGCACAAATTTGTAGCGATCAAATGGTAGAAGATCATTTAATTCCACTTATGGATTATATGGCAGAGAATACTATTGATAACACATGGTCAACGCATCAAGGATTTGAAACATATGAAATGGAAAAACTACGTAGAATTGTGCTACATAGAATCTTCTATAAGAAAAAAATGAATCCAAGTAGAAGAGATATTGATATACAGCGTGCAGGGTTTTATGATTTTGTAAACGATTTAGATAAACGTAATGGTACAAACTTTTTAGAAGTTTATCCCGAAATGGAAGAATTTTATAACTTATGTAAGTCTACTAAAGAAACACTTAAACAAGAGCACAATAAAGAAGTACATGATGAAAAAGAATAATGAAAATGCTCAAAAAATTAAAGAAACGTTGGATGAAGTCGGCCCAGGATTCTGTCTTGCTAAGTGGACACAAGTTACAATGCACTTGGGAAATGGGCTAAATCATAGTTGTCATCATCCGAATACTCATAAAATTTCAGTGGAACAACTAAAAGACAATCCTTCCGCATTACACAATACAAACTATAAAAAAACAGTGCGCAAAGAAATGCTCGCTGGGCATCGTCCAGCTGAATGTGATTACTGTTGGCGCATTGAAGATAATACTGACCAGTTTAGTGATAGAGTTTATAAAAGTATTGAGCCTTGGAGTTTAGTAGACTTAGAAAAAATTAAAAAAATGACAGGGTCAGAAGATGTTTATCCTAGATACGTAGAAATTAGTTTTAGTAATGTATGTAACTTAAAGTGTTCATATTGCGGCCCACAGTTTAGTAGTAAGTGGGGGCAAGAAGTTGCTGAACACGGACCTTATATGTTGCCAAGTGGAATTCAATTCAATGATGTCGCAAAACAACGCCAAATACCAGAGCGTGAAGAAAATCCATATGTAGAAGCATTTTGGAAATGGTTTCCAACTGCGGTTACTGAAATGCACACATTTCGCATTACTGGCGGCGAGCCTCTGATGAGCAAGCATACAATGAGAGTTTTAGAGTTATTACTTGAAAACCCACAGCCTGAATTAGAATTTAGTGTTAATACAAATGGTAATCCTCCTGGTAAAATCTTCAAAGAATTCACACTTAAAGTACAACAGCTACTAGATAATAACTGTATCAAGAGCTTTACACTATTTGCTAGCGCAGAGAGTGTAGGAAAACAAGCTGAGTTTTCGAGAACTGGATTAAACTGGGATGTATTTGTCGACAATATTAAGTTCTTCCTAAACAATACAACTGAAACACAATTGATGTTTATGTGTGCGTTTAATATACTGAGCCTAACTACATTTAAAGATTTTTTAGAATTTGTATATGAATTAAAACTGGGCTATAATGGAAATCCTACTGATTCCTGGATTGAAAGTCTTGGATTTGACAGAGGTGGAAAACATGAAGAACGAGCAAAATTAAAATATTCTAGTAGAGTGGGGCTCGATACTCCATATGTACGGCATCCTGAGTTTTTAGATGCCCAAATTTTAACATATGATCTTGCTAATGATTATTTGCTTCCTGCTGTTGACTATATGTACCAACATAAGTCATGTAATGAATGGACTGGCAACCTGGGATTTGAAGAATGGGAATGTCAAAAGTTTAAAAGAGTAGTTGTAGATTTGATAACTAATCTCTCAATTCATAATACACTCGAACATGGGCTTCAAAATAATCCTGACATCGCAAACAAACGAGCAGACTTTTATGCCTGGCAAAAACAGTACAAAGATCGTAGAGGCTTAGATCTACTAGAATATTTTCCAGAGTTTAAGAATTTTTTAGATGTGTGCAGACTTGAAGTATTAAAGTTGGCAGATGAAGTAGGCGGGTTATACACTGAGGAAACAGCAAACGAATGAATAACATTGTTGTGATAACTGTTCCTAATTGGGTCACCCAGTCTGAATTTGACATTTCAAAACATCAGTTTATGGACAACTCAAATTTTGAGTACGTAGACACTTATGATCCTAATAGAGAAGATCCTCATTTTATCTGGTTGAAGCATATTGGTGATCCATTGGCCCACCCTAATAATACAATATACGACGGTACAGTATTAGACATGATACCAACAGAGTGGATCACTAGTATTAATGCAGGCAAAATTACTGTTATAATTGATACTGCTGAAGAGAGTTGGGGACCTGTGTATCCAGATTCTATTACGCATGTTGACAGTGCTAATGTACATTTAATACTTGAACAAAACGCATTGCGAGTTGGAATTGATCCGAATCGTATTGTTTGGCTAACTGGAGATTTAAATGCCCAATCATATTGTAACCAAAGCGACTGTAGAGTTTATGTTAAAAGTATATGTCAGTTCTTATTTTCATTTGTTAACTTAGTTAAAAAAGAAGATTATGAAACAGTAACTCACACACCTGATAAATTTTTAATTTGTCCTAATAGATTCCCAAAAGCACACAGGGGATACGCAGTTACAAAACTATTAGAGTATGAGAATGAATCAGCACCGATGCGTATTAGTTTTCCAAAAGACCTACCTGCGTACCCACATAATACTATAATTGATTGTTACTACAAATTACAAGACCGCAAAAGTAAATTTCCAGAATTCTTTGATCCAGATAATCTAATAGATTGGAATTTGTTAAAAGAACGTATGTATACGATACATGAAACCTTACCCAGAGTAATAGACGATATAGACTTTAACACAGATACATGTGCTGAAGAAAATGCGATATCTAGTATTCATGATTATTATCACCGCAGCGCATTCTGCTTGGTTACTGAGACATGGGCAGAAGGGCGTAAGCTGTTTTTAAGTGATGCGATACTTGCTCCGATACTCAACAAAACACCATTCATGGTCGTAGGAAATTGTGGCACACTGGAGTTTTTAAAAAGTAATGGATTTAAAACGTTTGATAGTATAATAGATGAAAGCTACGACAGTATCAAAGATGATGTTACACGATGGAACACCGTACTCGCAGAAGTACAAAAGTTAAGTCATCAGGATTGGCAAAGTAAACGCCAACAAGTAGAAGAAATTGTTCAACATAATTTCCATCATATGTTTACTCTTGCTCCACATGAGGAACAAGAGTTTGTTAATTGGTTACACAGTTGTTGAGTCTACTACTTCAAATTCTGGTGTACAGAAAATTAGCTTGCCGCCTTCAGCAATCCAATCTTTCATAATATGATTTGTAAATAGTTCTTTAAAGTGGAATGGGAATACTAAGAAGTAATCAGCATCTGCTTTGGCATCATCTTCGTGTACAATTGGAATACTACTGCCCACTAGATACTTGCCAATCTTATCTGGATGTATCTCTGCAGCACCAGTAATGGTATCACTATCTAGCCCATAGTATTGCATAATAGTATTACCTTTAGTACTAGCGCCCATGATATAAATTTTCTTGCCATCTGCTACTTCTTGTTGGATGAACTCCATTGTGTCTGATCGGTTCTGCGCAATGTTTTTTGCCCATTGATCAATACGATCAACACTTACATCTTCATCAAATTCACAGCTACCATTTTCGTCAGCATGTCTAATAAACAACTGGTAACTACCACCATTAATGTCATTCACCTTTACCTTATGGATCTGTAACCCATGACGTTCCATTAGGTTTACTAGACTTTTATAGCTGTAATACTCAATATGCTCGTGTATTACATTGCCTAAATCATTAGTGTCTAACATTGGTGCGGCAGTCATAAGCTGACATAACCATAAACCATCTGGCGCAAGGGTACTTTTAATATCACTTACAAAACTATTTGGGTCATCTAAGTCATAGAACATAGCAATAGTTGTAATAATTTTAGCTTGATTATCACCAACTGCTTCTTTCCAATTCTCTTTATTAAAGAAGTCTCCAATCAAAACATCACAATTCTTTTTAAGTTCACTGTGAATGTTCTGCGCTGGATCACATCCCACTCTGACAACGTTGTCATTATCATAGAATGATAAAAGTGTACCATCATTAGCGCCAATGTCTAAGACATAATCACCGTCTAGTACGTGTACCCAACTCTTGGCCGCATCAGTACATGCTTGTAAGTTGTCAACAATTTTCTTATTAAGTCTTGACAAGTACCAATAATTTTTGTATAAGTCTTCTTCTCTTACAGTGTGACTAAGTTGTATCAGATCACAACTTTCGCAATGTGTTAGTGTAAGCGGCGCACTGCCAATATCAGTATTTGGTTCTGTCATGAACGCATTAATTTTTAGATTTCCTATATCAAATATAGTCTTAGATAGCGGCGCCTTGCAACTTCTACATTCAGTTACGTGTTTTACATCTGTCATATTTTTCTCCGTTACATTTCTACTTTAATGACGCTACTCTTCATAATGTCATCTAAGTCTAAATCTTTTTTGTTTGTACAATACCCTAGTGGTATCTTTCCTATAATAAATTCTTCATGCGGCACACGATGATCTTCGAGGTACGTTTTGAAGTGATTGTGTCCTAAAACTTGTGTACTAAAACTATTAGGTTGCCACTCAAATCCAATATGCGCATATTGATCAATATTTGTAATATCAAATGGTAACGGGTTATCCATATCTAACCAACATGTTAGATATTCTTTCCCAAGTACACTAAACGGTAACCACAGATCAGGATCAGTATCAAACGTGCAATATTTCCTGTAGTTATTGTCTATGGGATATACATCAAACATACGCAAACTAGAATCAGTATTGCGCCATCGTTGTATAATATGATCACCGTCTTTTGATTCAAACCCCCAATCAAGTAGTTCTGCTTTTCTAGGAGTAATTATAGTTTCTTCATACTCATGTATTTCACAATTCATTTCAAACATAATTCTGTTTATTTCAACACTGTCTTTGCCTTCGTAAGACAGATCAGGAGTGCCATGATCTTGGTCAGCATTATAGTCTCTCCAATGATTATACTTTGCTTTTACCATATTGTCAATACCTGCATTGGGCAAATCCCACCATTTTTGTGTGAAACTTCCGTGTGTGATAAAGTGATGTATTTTATTTAAAAAAGCCTGAGGCTGATTGTAATACATTTTTCCAGGAAAGTGTATGTCAAATTTTTCAGCAAGTTCGTCTACATGGTCATTGAACTGTAATATTGTACGTTCACGTTCACAAGCATCGCTAGAATCAGGCATATCTTTGTGTGGTATTTCATACCAGTGCCAAGTATTGATACGTTTGTTTGCCGCTTCCATTGGAGCAGCAATGCTATGCCAATATTCAACAAAGTCGTTCTTTATTAATTCAATATCTGCTACTTGGCCATTACTCCAGTAAATTTTCATATTTTAATCCTCATTAATTATCATTAAGTAATTACTGTCCACACAATCAATATTTTTAGATCGCATGCAATAATTAAACAAAAAGTAATCGCCCTTCTCTCCGTGTTTTGTCTTACATAGATCAGACAATATTAATATTTGCGATTTTGGAAACTGGTGCGATAGTGCTTCAGCATGATCAATAACACACAACTCTGTATGAATACCAAATATTAATATAAGATTGGGCATTAGTACAGGGGTTGGATTAAGTCCGTTGTGTATTGTATATTGCTCAAGTACTGGATTGATTGGATAGTAACAACTATTGTTTACTATTCCATTGTGTTGGACTACGCCATTTATAAATGGATTGTTATGTAACAGACTTAAAAAATTTGTGGTTACATCTTCTAAATCCTGTTGATACTGCGGATATACATCCCATTCAACCACATCAACAGCACAGATATACGTGTGTTTAGTTCTTGCATGTATGTGCATTATACTGCCATCTTGTAACGGCACCCCTCTTATAACCGCCACTAGTTTAGATCCTTTACATAACTAACATCTGGATATGTGTAACTGCCAGCACAATCTTTGTTGTAGTCTGGTAACACTTGTAAACGTGCTAATCCTAGTTCAGCAGTCTCAGGTGTCATAAAGTAGTGCCATCCTAAAAATGTAATCTTATCTTGTTCGTAAGGAACGCTCATATCTCTGCCGTCATGCACTGCTCGTTGAGCCCATGTATAAAATTCTGCATCATCTGTTAATATCATACCACCTTTAATAGTGCTTAGTATCTTTTTAAATTGAAAACTTAAACACTGTAACATGCCTGGTTGATAGCATCCTCGATGTAAACGTGGCGCACTATCTACAATACGTGTGCCGCCAATTGTGTAAGCACCTTCCCAATCATATTGCTCAAATTCTATATCTAAACCTACATGTTTACACTGCATAGCGGCACTTACATATGTGTTGTTTGGAAGCACTACATCCAGTATACCAGTGCGCTTCTTTTCGTAATAAAGACACATATATAGCGCATGAGTACAACAGTCAGTAGCAATAGCATAAGGTGCTCCAGTGTATTCTGCTATTTGTCGTTCAAATTCATGTACTAGATCAAACGGGTTGGCCATGTTCGTCTACCTTTACGATTGGTGGGTTGGAATCGTTCCAGCGTTTAGTTAATAAACTAACAAACTTAAAATCTGTTAATGCTATAAAAGTATGAGCAGTACCGATAGGTATACGAATACTATCACCTACATGTAGTACGTGTTCGTGTATTTCATCACTATACTCTTTAAATAAACATTCGCCTTCGACAATAGTCATATATTCATTAAAGTGTGGATGATAGTGATATCCACGAGCATCACCTTTTTTAGTAATCATCAAATTCCATTCCACAATGTTTTCATCTGGATAGTAGCTTCGAATGATCCCACGATGATCTTCGAATACATCAGGTGTTAATAGTGTACAATTCTTCATACTAGTTCAATACTTTCGATGTGACAGTGATTCATTACATGCTCTAAGTCAGCAGGTTTATCAATAATATTGCCCAGTGGAATTCTACCAATCTCACTGACATCAATTGATCTGCCGTGTGCTGACATCCAGCTAGCAAACTCGTCGCTGTAATAAAATTCAGTATCGTCGTTTAACGGATCAACTTCAAAACAATAGTGTAGTATATCACCAATGTTAGTAATGTCACGGTAACTGGGATCGTCGGCATCTAACCAACATTCTCTAAAATCTTTGCCTAGTATACGTTTTGCTAACCATACGTCATGATTGTTGTTTGTCAAGAGATGCTTGTAGTTTAAATCTTTGGCCCATCCTATTTTATCATCTTCTTGGAAAGCCTGATCCCACATTGTTTTTCCGTGTTTGCTTCCTGGAAAAGTATTAGTACCTGGTGCTGTATATCCGCCTTCTGTTTTGTGTACAAGTTGATTTAGTGTAAACAATGCTTGTAACATACCATCAAAGTTTTTATCAAACAAGTCGTTAATGTTATCAGGCAGATAGTTTACACCATCTATTACATAATCAGCTCTGAACATACAAAACACTAGCCATCTGTGTATTTGATTCATATGATGTTGATACGTAGCAGTATTATTAAGACCACGTAATGTACTTAAACTAGGGAAGAACGCTGGAACACTAATCCCAACTCTGCTTAACCACCGTGGTAATTCTCTACACAGCTCTTCGATATTATTGTGCCATACATCTGTAGGATAGTGGTCATTTCTTGCGCCAAGCGCAGTATGTTCTGTTTTGTCCAATGTGAGGTTAGCTGCGCCCTGCGCCCAAGCTTCTACAAAAGGATCATCAACTAACTCTATAGTCATTGCGGTGTTATTACTTAAATTTAATTGTAACATCATTTTCGCATTCCTTTAAATACAGTAGTTGTAAACTTTTTATTTTCACTATCTAGCGCCTCAAAAAACTTATAAGGTAAATTTAATCTATTACACAGTTCCTGCATTGCTCTTACATCTTTTGGCAAACACGCCCCGCCATAACCTTTAAGTTCATCACTTACGTCTAAATATTCATCAGGCATACTGTTGTTTGTCAAGAACGCATGTTTTACAACATTATAATCTGCGCCTATGCTTTCACACACTTCATACAATACATTAGCAAATACAATACGAGTTGCGTTAAATGTGTTATGATAGTATTTCATTATCTCTGCTTCAGTTGGACTAACTCGCATCTGTTGCTTTGGTAGATCACCATGGCTGCGCACAACTACATAATAGTGGTTGACATTCTCTGTTCCTACTAGTAGTAGTGTTTGGTCAAAAACAAAGTCATATTCAGCACTGCGTTCTTTTAAAAATTCTGGCACAAATACAATACGATCTGTCAGATATCTATCGTTTAGAAGTTTTGTATGTCCTGGAGCAATTGTACTTTTGATAGCAATAATTCCTTCATAGTTTATATTTATTAATTGTTCTACTACGCTGTCTACAATACTAGTATCACAACCACCGCTGTCATTACTTGGTGTTGGAACACAGATGTAACAAATTTCTGTGTCCAGCACTACATTAATGTCTGTGTACATCGCAACGTCGTGAATGTTAACAGTGTAACCGCACCGTTCAAATCCAGCACGACATGCCTTGCCCACAACACCTAATCCAATTATTCCTATATTCATTTAATGTCATCCCATATGTCTTTGAATTCTGGACAGCTATCAAATATATTAGTACCCCGGATATTATCCTTGTGGAGGATAAAATTCTTAAACGTTTGCTTATCTTCTGGAGTAGCAATTTCATTATTAAGCATTTGGTTTCTATAAAACGCAAGGCCATCTTCTTCCAATACACTTTTTTGCCCTATCTTAGCGCCAGCGTCAAAATAATCTTCTAATTCCTTAACTAACCTTTCACGATAATATCTTGGTAAAATACTAACATGCAAATAACTAGGACTGTATACGTAATTAGTCCAGACAAATCTATCTATGTTGTGATCATTTATATAATCAAAAAACTCCATCATTCCACCTGCGTTTAATGCGCTAACAGTACAATCTAGTCCAAACGTTTGATAAGTGTGTGGCTTGTTATATCTCTCACACAGCATGTTAATATTACTGTCTAGCTTACTCCAAACAGTGCCTGATCTGACATATTCTGATCTAGCACCAATGGCGTCAATACTAATACCAGCATGCCAGTTAGTAAATTTGTCCCAGTAATCAAAAATGTGTTTGCCTTTATAATCTAGTTTCAGTCCATTGGTATTATACACAATTTTTACATCATATTGTTCTTGGCGATCTAGCTCTGCCATAATATCCCAGTGGATTTTATTCATAAGCGGTTCACCACCAGCAAAGTAAAATTCTTTAATATTATTAATGTTATCAAAAAGATAATTGTAAATATCATCATTGGCAATTTCTTTAACACCATTTGTTTTTGGCCAGTGCCATTCTTTAGCTTCTTCCACTGCCCACAAACTACTAAAGTCACCATTACAACTTAAACATTTCATATTACAAATATTACTTTGTCTTATATCAACTTGATGTAAGATATCGTCTTTAAGTTCAGCACTCGTTATGTCCGTTAGTGATTCTGGATACTTGTCATTAATATATTGTCGTCCACTATAAAACCCATCATTTTCTATTTTCCAACATTTTTCACATGCTATATGCTGTTCGCCATCTAACATGCTTTGCCTAATTTCATTCCACTTATCACTGCGCCGTACTTCTGCGATAGTTGTTTCGCCGTTGGATAAATTTCCAATACTGCCAGTTGAATTACCTTGTTGAAAACAGCACATACCAACATCACCGTTAGGTGATATTTGTAGCCCCTTCCACGCATACACGCATAAATTAGCTGGCTTTGGCTTCCATTTTACACTACACCCAAAACTAGGATTAGGCTCCCATGTAATAGGCTTGCCTATTAATGTTAAGTCTAATGCGTGTCGTAAACTACTACCAGTTGGCATTAAATCATTACTAGTATGACTAGGATCTAATTCTCCATGATACACAATTATACCATCTTTATCAATAACATAAAACTCTGGAGTACAAACTGCGTTAAATGAGTGAGCAATACTTTGATCTTCATCAAATATATAATCGCACTGTAAGTCCCACCGATCTTTGAACGCAGGCATAAACTCTGGACCATCTTCTGGGTTACTGTCGTCTGTTGTTGGGCTTGCGTCATTACTGTTTACTGCTACAATGTGTACATGATCACGGTAATCTTTAACAAGTTGGCTTATTGCTGGCATACGAAATAAAACATAAGGACAGTGATTACAAATAATCATTACCAAACTTACTTGACCACGGTGCTTCCAACCTGTTGGAGCTAATTGACCTGACATGCTGTCACTAGTTTTTAATACCATTATCTTAATCTATCCTTTATTTGCGGTGTTAGCCATTCGCTAAACCATTCATGTCCATTAGTACTTAAATGATGAGGATCAGTTGGTCGCAGCCAATATTCTTGTTTCCATTCCGGATCTAAATCTTTAAGTGTTATAACATTATTTTCATAATACGGTAGCATTGGATACTCTAATAAATGTTCACTGTACCCACCAGCTTTCAGAAAGAATACGTTAGGTAAATCATATTCCTTACACATACACTGAAACATCATATGATACTGTTTTTGTTTAAGCATTTCAAAGTCAAAGTTTATAAAATATGATTCATACAGCGCAAATAACGCTCGTTCATTCTTGTCATTTTGAGTATTCCCCATATTTACTTTAAACTTTATTATCTGCCCATCATCAAAGTCTTCTCTTAGTGTAATATTGCCCATATGGCAATATTTTTTCAGTTCTACATAACTGCTCCAAAATTCTTGTCTTGTAATACTTGTATATTGTATTAATAATATATCATCTCTGTTAAACGTTTGGTTTATTATTTTCTCACTAACAGTTCGCCATATTCTCCAATTACTACCGATGCCACTTCCGTGATGATGATACTCAGCATCAAATTCTTCACTTAACCAATTGCCATAACATTTGTCAACTTTGGTAAGATCCGACCAACTACAACCAGCAACTAGTAGTTTACGCATTTACTCAAACCTTCTTTTAAACTAGTAAACTTAAACTCAGGCATTAGTGTTAGTAGTTTTGTAATGTCTGGCGCACGTCTGGGAGTACTGCCTTCAACGCCAGGCTGTAAGTCTAGGTTGGCTCTATCAATATTCATTTGGTCCATAATTTCATGTGCCACATCAAGTATACTAGTTTCTGTATTACTGCCAATGTTTATAATTTGATTTTTACTATTATAAACGCCGGCGACTAATTTTATTGCATCATCAATATAGCAGAAACTTCTAGTATCTTCCCATCCATATAATACACTATTTCCTTCGTGAAGTCTATCTATAAATTCAGGTATAAAATGATTCTGTTGACCAGGTCCGTATATATTATGAAAACGTATAATAGTATATGTGTTTGAGTTTTGTACACTGTTACTAATAACAGCACTCTCCATTGAAATTTTACCACTGGCATAACACCAACGTGGATTTGTAATATCGTCTATTGACAGCGCAACATCTTCAGGAGTAGGTACACTAGCCCATCCACGATTAACTGTGCCTGCATACTCTTCACTGCTGCCAGCATATACAAAATGTGCGTGTGGGTAACGCTTGAGTAAGTTCATTGTGGGTGTAACAATACTGTCAATAACACTAAATGGTGTGCTATAAAAGTTCTTTGTGCTGTTAAATGCCGCTAAGTGTATTACTGTATCTACATCTGGTAACGAGTTTACAAATGTAGGGTCACTTAGATCGCCATTGTAATCACATCCATTGTAATCTACTGTAACGCACTTTAATTCTTTGCTGAGATGACTTCCAATAAAGCCATTTGCTCCAGTGAGTAATATCATGGTAACCTCTTTAATTAAGTACTATGTTTATTTATATAAATAAACGTATGCGTAATTTTTATCTAGCTGAACCAGCACCGTACCGAAGCAATCAACTATGTCCTGAATTTGATATACCAGATTATGGTATGGGATTTATATATAATCTTGGAGCTCGCTGTACGAGACAACGGCCTATTAATGAACCTTATTACTATTACATATACGCATATAATAATATTTTTCAAAGAATAGCCGGAGTAGTGGCTGAACATTTGCATACTCACTTAGTATTGCCCCCGGATGTGCGGGAAGATGTGTTTCAAGGCAGGTGTAAAATTTTAATAGATCATGCATTAGAAGGCTTCCATGTGTCACAATACAACTTTGACATGATTAGAGCATATCTAGGTGAATATTATCCTCACACTATATTAGTAACTGGTGATTACCGACAGTCAACTAGCACAGAAATTACTTCTCTATACTCAAACTATTGGGAAAAAATAACTCAGCAAAATCTTAAACAAAACGATATAGCATACACTAAACTATGGCATCAAGAACAATTAAATCGTAAGCCATATAATGCTAAATTTAAAGCTATATGTAAAAATAGACTATTGAGAAATCATCGTATTGCTCTTTTAAAGAACATACATGATTATGATCTAGCAGACAAAGTAAACTATAGTTTTGGAATTGTGACACGCCATGGTAGTGAAGATAGTACTAATTATGTACATCGTGAATTTACAGGTCGAGTAACTAAAACCGCTGCAGAATTTGGATATGATCCTGAAGAACTATTAGCATTTGTTGTTAGACACGGCGAAAAAAACCTACACGGCGAAAAAGTAAATTTAAGTGTTAATCATGCCAGCACTATTAGTGACAGCTTATTAGATGCTCATAGAGAAAGTTATTTTGAAATAGTAGTAGAAACTAATTTTAATAGTGATACTATATTCCACAGTGAAAAAACATTTAAATCAATTTCTTGGATGCAACCGTTTGTGTTGTGTGCAGAACAATACAGTGTACAGGCATTACGAGATTTTGGATATGACGTATTTGATGATATTTTCAATCACAGTTATGATGAAATAGAAAATCATGTAGATAGAATGGATGCGTTGTTTGTTGAGATACAGCGTTTATGTGAAATATCAGATTCTAAATGGAACGAAATGCTGTCAACAATACGTTATAGATTAATGGCAAATGTAGAAAATTTAAATAAAGCAAACGAAAGATTCGTAATATGAGATTATTTACTTTTGGTTGTAGTTATACACGCTGGCATTGGCCAAGTTGGGCAGACATAATCGCTCGTGACATTGGATGTCATTATGAAAATTGGGCAGAGCCTGGATTAGGTAATGTTGGAATTCAGCATAAGATGTTAGAGTGTGATTTAAAAAATAAGTTTACTGTAGATGATTTAGTATTAGTAGCATGGAGCGGATGGACTAGAGAAGATAGATACTTGGGACATTGGGAATTAACTGGTAACGTTGCGAGTGGCGCATCATACTCAATGAAATTCCTTGAAAAGTATTGGCATCTTGAAAATGATATAATGAAAAATGCGACTGCCATTATAACTGCTAACCGGTGTCATAATATAAACTATCAATCACACATTTTTGATTATGATGTAAGTTTAAATGAACGTACCGGACCAAGCGATCAGCGTAAATCACCAGTTGATTCTAAATTTGATTATCTAATAGATGCATTGCCTAATAAAATACTATTTGACAAAACAAATAATACTCAGTATAATGGACTAGTACCATATGACAGACATCCTGATATACTATGTCAACTTGAGTATGTCAATACAGTATATGATACAATCGGACGTAAATTAAAAGATGAAACTGTTGACTATTATACCAATATGTATGATAACATGATAAGTACATTGACACAAATGCCAACTCTTAGTAAACATAGCAAAGTATTAGCAGCGATGGAACAAATTTTTAGTAAGCGGTATATGAGCGAGTCTAAAGGAATTTAATGACAACTGAAATTTTAAAAAAGTGGATTTGTACAAAGCCATTTAACTATCTTGATGTGCAACCTGAAGGTAAAGCATATATGTGTTGCCCAAGTTGGTTACCCGAAGATATTACAGAAGGTGGAACAAAAACTATTACAGAAGGTTGGTTCAGCGAAAAGTCTGAAGCAATCAGAGCTAGTATGCTAGACGGAAGTTTTAAATACTGTGATCACAAAGTATGTCCTGAAATTAGCGCAGTACTTGCAGGCGACGACCGAGACGGCAAAAGTAGTTATATGTTTCTTAAAGAAAACTATGAAGTACCTAAGGTACCAATGGTCGAAGATATATTGTACGGACAAGACAGAAGTTGTAACTTACGTTGCCCTAGTTGTAGACTAAACGTAATACCAAATGCTCGTGTTGATAGTCCTGAGCATCAACAAAAACAAGCAATACAGGACGAAATTGAAGAACAATTTGGCGGTTCGATTCAGAAGATAATGCTGACAGGGTCGGGTGATCCCATGTACAGTAAAATCTATAGAGACTTTTTAATTAACTTTGATAAAACAAAATATCCAAACATGGAGCAAATACAAATTGTTACCAATGGTGTATTGCTTAATGAAAAAATGTGGAATAGTTTTAACTGTAAAGAGTTTATTAAGATTTTTGATATTAGTTTTGATGCGGGAAGTAAATTTACATTTGAAAATTCTACTAGAATTGGTGGTGATTGGGATAGAATGATTTCCAACATCAGATATTTAATTAGCCAAACAGACATTATTAGAAAGTTTATCTTTAGCTATGTAGTAAGCGAATATAACTTTCGTGAAATGAAGCAGTGCTTGGATATTATTGACGAACTTACTGATGGATCAGAACACAAAGTAGTAGTAAATTTTAGGCAACATTTGTTCTGGGATACAGGAGCATACACACAAGATCAAGTCAATGAGATTGCAGTGTTTGATCCTGCTCATCTGTGTCACGCTGAATTTTTAGAACACTTAAAGATTATGACCCAGCATCCAGCAGTTAACCACAACTTCCATCACTTACTTTAATCTAGTATTTCCATAATGAATAACTAAGCAATTTTTATTACTATAGTTTCTCCATGGGTCAACTACAACACTGCCGTTAGGGATGTCACAATACAATTTGTCTGTGTTTTCCTTACCAATATACTTATATGTAGTACTTGCGCTGTGTGCCAGTAAAAATACACAAGGATCTGTTGGATCATAAGCGTCACCTGTTAGTGGATCAGCATAAACAGGAGCAACTCCTTGCTCTTCACAGTAATGTCCAATTAGTAAACTGTAACTACCATCGCAATACTCTACATTTGGCTTATATGCCTTGCCATGAATAACAATTGGCATATTATGTTCGTTGGCATGTTTTACTAATTCTAACGCAATGTTCTTTGCTTGTATTTCTCTTGCTTCCATAATACTGTCAAACAAATCGTAACCTAAGTTTAATTCATCTGCCATGTAACGTAGAGCAATATTATCACGTGGATGACAGCCGCCTCCATCGCCCATACCGGCTTTCATATACTGTGGTCCCATAATACGCATTGTTGAAGCTGCTAGTGCGTTAGTAACAACATCTACATCTATATTACCTTGTTGTTGTGCTACATCTTGAATCATGTTTACTAACCCAATCTTAGCACTAATAAACGTGTTGTAGAATACTTTAATACATTCACATTCATCCCATGTACCGATCTCATATCGTGGATTGTTTTCCATTATAGTTTTATAAAAGTCTACAAGTTGTCTTGCATCACCTGTTTCACTTCCGTCTTCTGTGCCTATCATTACCATCTCTGGATTTACCATATCCCATGCTACACTGCCCATAGCAATTAAGTAAGGATTGTATACAAAGCGTGTGTTAGACACAAGATCAATAAACTGCTTGCGTGTTGTACCGGGCAATACTGTACTAATAAGCACAAGCAGTTGATCCTTTGCCATATGTTTATTTGCTTCAATTAATACGCTTTTTACAATATCGTAATTAAAGTCTTTTGGGTCTAAATGTGCTGTTGGCGCTCTGCCATCGTAGTCCGGATCGTGTGGAGTAGGCACTGCAACAAATACAATGTCTCTACCTTCTACTACATCTTTAATTGTAGGCATGATTGTTACTTGGTGACTAGTACGCTTTGCAACATCATAACCTGTAACATCGTGGCCTTTACTGGCAATTGCCTCTGCACAGGGCATACCCAGTTTACCGGTTCCTATAAATCCAATTTTCATTTTATTTCCTATTTTATTTGTTCATAAATATATTTATAGTAGTAGTTAATTAAGGAAATAAAATGATCAGTTGGGGATGGACAGGACAAGCACATGATGCTAGTTTAGCAGTGTTTAGTGAAACTGGATTAGAGTTTGCCAGTCATAGTGAACGCTATAGTCGTATTAAAAACGACAAAAACTTACACCCTGATTTAATCGCTGAAGCTTTAAAGTTTGGTAAACCAGACCGCATATACTACTATGAACGTCCGTTACTTAAAAAAACACGACAGTTATACGCAAAGCAATACACACTACTTGGCAAGGAATCACCTACTAGATATATGCGCAGATACTTGCCAGATGCCCCTAGAAGCACTACAGTTAGTCATCATTTAAGTCATGCAGCCGCAGGTTATTACACCAATCCAGGTGAGAAAGACAGTGCTGTACTTGTACTAGATAGTATTGGAGAATGGAATACTATCAGTATATGGCAAGGCACTGGTGGTAAACTACGTAAGCGTTGGAGCCAGAACTATCCACATAGTGTGGGTATATGGTACAGTGCTATGACACAGCGTATAGGACTAAAGCCACAGGAACACGAATACATCCTCATGGGTATGGCTGCTATAGGTGATCCCAGCAAGTATTATGATCTTATTAAGTCAGACTTTATCAAACAGATGCCTAGTTTAAAAGATCCACGTACTGTATTCAAGCGTAACTGTCACAGAGGATGTCAAGATTGGCGTACTGACTTGAATAGTGTACAAGACTATGCTGACATTGCTGCGGCCACCCAACGTATATACGAAGAAATATTTGAACGTTATTGTTTAATAACAGCAAAAAAAACTAAGTGTAAAAATTTAGTACTAATGGGAGGCTGTGTGCTTAATTGTGTAGCTAACCCTATTGCGACTAAATATTTTGATAGCGTATGGATTATGCCCAATCCTGGTGATGCTGGTAGCGCAATAGGATGTGTACTAGCACACAAGAAACAATTTATGGAGTTTACACATGCCTACACCGGACACGACATCGACGGAGAATACCCCGTCAAAGCTATTATTAACGAGCTTACAAACAAAAAAATCTGCGCCGTTGCCAGCGGTAGAAGTGAATTTGGCCCAAGGGCTCTCGGAAACAGAAGCATTTTTGCTGATCCTAGAGGAATAGATGTAAAGGACCGTGTTAATACAATCAAGCATCGTGAAGCATTTAGACCATTTGCTCCTATGATACTTGAAGAACACGCAGAAGAATACTTTGAGATGCCACGTAACATTACTAGCTCTCCGTTTATGCAATTTGTTGTAAAGTGTCGACAGCCAGAATTATTTCCTGCTATTGTACATTATGATAATACATCAAGGGTACAAACAGTTAACGAATCAAATGGTTGGGTATACACACTACTACAACAGTGGTATAAAAAGACTGGTTGTCCTATGTTACTTAATACAAGTTTAAACATCAAAGGCGAACCCCTAGTAAATACAAAACAAGATGCGCTACGTTGGGAACAACAATATGGAGTAAAGGTATGCTTACCAGAATTAGAAATTTTATAATGTATCCATGGGATCGTTATCAAAAAAGAAAAAAATTAAAAAAACGATTAGAAGAATTACGTAAACGTGATCCTTTTATATACGAATAACTATTGACAAATTCGATATAATCGTATATTATTATATAGAACACCACAGGAGAATACCGATTGCTAGACGTAATACAAATCAGCTATAATGAAGCTGATGCTGATGAAAATTTTGAGATCCTACAACACTACGCACCACATGCTAAACGTGTACAAGGAGTAAAGGGTATATTCAATGCTCATAAAGCTGCGGCTGAACTTAGTGAAACTAGTCACTTTTATGTAATTGATGCTGATGCTGTAATTGAAGAAGAGTTTAGTTTTCGCTTTAAGCCAATGGCAAATAAATTAGAATACGATCATATACCACAAACAGAGTGTGTTTATGTGTGGCGTAGCCGTAACCCAGTTAATGATTTAGTATATGGATATGGCGGAGCAAAGTTGTTTCCACGTAAAGCATTAATTGACGCTAAAGACTGGCGAGTAGATATGACTACTAGTATTGGGTGTACTTTTGTACCAAAGTTTCAGGTTAGTAATATTACTGCTTTTAATACTAGTCCGTTTGATGCTTGGAAAAGTGCCTTTAGAGAATGTACAAAATTAGCTAGTAGTATTATTGAAAATGGAGATAACATTGATAACGAATATCGTTTAGATATTTGGTGTACTCGTGGCAAATCTCGACCATATGGTGAATACTGTATGATGGGAGCCAATCAGGGTCGAGAGTTTGGCACACACTATGCTAAAAAT
>Ga0209534_10002111_pt1 | contig 20077 bp, 17 predicted proteins | sample COG_07_FD_184751 | JGI IMG/M metagenome (GOLD analysis project Ga0209534, IMG submission 184751) | Pelagic Microbial community sample from North Sea - COGITO 998_met_07 (SPAdes) (version 2) | ecosystem: Environmental > Aquatic > Marine > Neritic zone/Coastal water | place: Helgoland, sampling...
TTAAAGCAATTGTGCCCGCACTTGGACTGAGTAGACCAAGTGCCTCATCTAATTGTTCATCAGCTAGCTCATATCTGCCCTGGGAAGAATCAAACCTAGCTTTACGCAAAAGATTTTCTGCACTTAGAAGAGATCTCCCCATCTGAGCCTTTTCTTCTTCCACGAGTCGATCTAAATCAGGTTGAGCATCATTTTTGGGCAATCCGGTCTTGGCACGTATTTGAGCAAGGTCTTTTTTGGCCTGATCCAATTCCTCGACCAAACGTCCTACTAAACTTACATCTTGGGATTCACTTAACTCCGTTTTGATTTCTCTACGTAGCTTTCTACTCTCAAGCTCTTCAGCAACATTGGCACGATATTTTTCAATATATTTACTAGCTTGCGAGTATTGCTTTTGTAGCATCGATGAGTTCGCTAATTTAAAATAGAGTTTTGTTTCTTCGGATTTGATCTGTCGCAAATAAAATTCATTTTGTTCTATCTCAGAAATATTGGTTAGTGCAGCACTGGCAATTTTCTGAGCTTCTAAGAGTCGACCGTCTTGGGTCAAAGTTCGAATTTGATCGAGGAGGATGACCAAGTTGGTATTAGGTCCAAGATTACTTGCCTTAATAGATGGGAGACCTTTTTGTAACAAAGGAGGCGGTGCTTGCTCTGGCAAGTCTATCATTGGCAAACTTTGAGCAAAAAGTGAATGTGAAATACAAACGCAAGTGAGCAAAAACACTTCCGGAAAAGGCAAAATTTGAAATAAGTTTTTTGGATATCCGAAAAGCATTACTGGGCAGTCAAAGGTCTTTTGGTAAAACAGTGTAGTACGGGATTATTCCATACAGAAAACTCGCCGGGTCAATCTATAAAAGATGTAATACAGATGCCCGTTAAAAGGAGAATGTTTTAGTAAATATTTCAGCTTGCCTAGGATCTTCTTTGGTAACTACCAAAGAGTTATCCTCATAATCTGCTGAAGAAAATCTGTAAACCCTTCCCCCATAGTCAAAAGTGGAATCAATAGATGCACTTTCAAAAGAAAATTCTTGGGGAGAAAGATTGGGTAAATGAGCGAGAAAATGAAAAGTATAATTCCCTGCGTAAACTTTGGTCATTAATGTATTGATTTCAAAAGCATTTCCTCCCAATTGAAAATCTTTGATCATGGCACGGCCTACGGGCCTGAGTCCCCCAGTTTGGGGATTCCGATATTGTTGTACGGCGAAATGCTGAACAATGAACATTTTTTGCGAATCATTATCATCACATGGTATTAATGAGGGTTGCCCAGGTTTGCGCGACAAATCTCTTTTGTAAGGTTTGCCAAGCTCAACTCGATTACGAACCGCTTTTCCTAGGGTTAAAGAGCCGTTAGACATCAAATCTTCAAAATAAGGAGTTTCGCCTACCCAACTCTTGAGAATTAATGGGTATTCGGACTTTGAAACTTTCGTAAGAGTTAATCCAAAAGGCTCAAGCTCCTCAGCTTTGACTTCTTTTTCAGGAAGTCGAGTTGTTAAATCTCCATTATGAATGTAAATAATTGGCGGAGTAAATAAATCGTAAGGAGTGGAGTTTTCGTCGGTCGAGGGATTTGTCCACTTAAATTTATCTACTTCACCAAACGAGTACTCATCATTTAAGGTTCGCTGATAAAAAGATATTTGATTTTGATCATTCTTTATTGTTTTAGAATCTATTGAGGTTAAAAGCCAAAGGGGTCCAGAAATTCTTAATATATCGTCATATTTTATGTTGGAAACTTCTTTACCTTTGCGAAGAGAAATCGAACCTTGAGAGTTTCTCCATTTTTTGTCTAAAACCACATCTTGTCGTGTTGTACCACTTATAATTCCGGAGGAAGTGGAAAGGCGAATTTCCTGACGGGCCAATAAAAGAATAGCCTTAATTTCAAATGGAGTCCAATTATTGCCATCATCTTGTGTTAGATGGATAAAATCTCCAGGTAGAAGCGATAATTCACGATTTAAAGAGAAATAGGTGTTACCATTTTTAGTTTTGAAAGAAAAAGTTTTGTTTGAAGATGAAAAAAATGCAAGGTTAGGGGAAGTACTAGAAAACAAAATAAATAACACTACTATTGCGATAAAAGAGAGTAGTAATATGTATTTTTCTAAATGCTTAATTTTCACTTGATATTATTTAGGGATATTAAGAAGTTCTAAACTATTATTTGCATACCCCATTTGGCTTAATTCTCGAGTTAACCAGCTTGATAGATCTTTAGAAACATCGTAGACATACTCTATTTCCAATGTAAAAATAGATGAAATGTCCCTTATTATAGGTAAGATATCGGAATCAGGATCATTAGAAGTAGATTCAAAAAAATTAATTTGAGATTGCTCAATATTACTGGTTTTTCTTTTAACTTCAAGGGTTCTTAGGCTAAATGGGGGCAGGAGTTGATTAATGAAAGTACGGCAGTTCTTTGTTTTACCTGAAAAAGATATTTCAAAGAGATAAGACTTTAATAAATTACTGCTCCTAAGAGACGATAGTTGGGATTTGGGATAAAATAAATCATCTTGAATATGCAAACTATCAGTTCTACCTGCTGATTCTCTTTTAATAGATATTAAGTTGGAGCTCTCGGAGTCAAATGAAGATAAGTAGTACTGCACAATTTCCTTAACTATTTTAGATTGAATATAAATCGTGTTAGCTTCCTCTTTGTCAAAACTTGGCCAAAAACCATCGTAAGACTTAAATCCAAACCCAAAAGATTCTACTACTTGATCAGTTGTAGTCAAAAAGCTATTTTCTAGTTGGTTTTGTATATCAAACTTTACATTCTTTCCCTTACAAGAACGATTTAAAGAGGAAAGTAATTTATTAATATCAGTACTGATAGCAGAAGAAGATTTAGATGTATGTGAAATATGTAAATTGTTGGCTGCATTTAAAAATTCATTCCAAAATAGAATATTTCTCTTGCCTAGTTCTGACCAATGCTCCCATTCACCTTCGGCAATTTTAAGGTCAGAAGAAAAAAGCATTTCTGAATTAAGGTCTGTTTTTATTTGAAATAATTCCTTTTGATAACCATCTAAATTTTTCAAAAATAAATCCAGTTCATTTGATTTGATTAAGCACAAACAAATCAGTGTACAAAATACCAATATCGGTAGAGAAAATATTATAATTACACGCTTCATTTAAAAATCAATTTCCAATTCAATTTCAAAATGTGTAAATTGCCTATTGTATAAATCACCTTTTCCTTCAATTGAAAAAACTTTTTTTAAAATCTTCCGAACCCCTTTAATTTTTGAAAATGAATTGGTAATACTTTCCTGCCTAATTCCATTATTTTCAAGCAGTTCATCTTTGCGTTCCTCAAGTGATAAATCTGAATTTTCAGTAGTTAGTTTTACCAAATATCGCCCAACAATATTTACCACAACAAAATCTGCTGGTTGATCACCTTCATTTAGGATTTTATTATTTACGGATGGTTTTATCGTGTTAATTTTTAATTCATCAATCCATGCATTATCATTCACATTTCTATCAAAAACGGATTGTAACTGGTTGATAAACTCTTGAAAATTTGTTGTCTGTTTGCTCAATTTGTAAAGTTCACTAATTCTAGTACTAGCTCTACGATTAGTTTCTTGGAACAAATTAAGGAACTTATTTTTTGCCTTTGATACTTTTAGCTCATTATTAGAGCTTTTAATTTCGTCTTCTACTCTTTCAATTTCTTTAGTCAATACATCTTCTTGATTCACTAAATTGAGGAGCCAAGGTAATGGCATCAACGATATTACAAATGCTAAAGCAATAACCCATGGTAATTTTTTCTTTGACTCAAGCTGTTGCGTTTTTCCTTTGGGCATAAGGTTTAGAACAGGTCGGTCAGTTTGGTTAATTAATTGCTTTGAAAGGCCTAATGCTTCGCTTCCAATGTAAGGTAAATCGTTACATGCTGTTTTTTCTATATTTTCTGATATTTCAAGATGGGGGTAAGGGTCAAAATATTTAATTTTAAGTTGCTGTGTCTGGCTTAATGTTTCCACAAGTCCCTTACTTTTAATTGTACGGCCAGTAATAATCAAATTTGTTGGTAATCTACCTTTCTTTAGTCTTTTATAAGTTACAATTGATCGTGAGATTTCCTGCATATATTTATTTAGAAAGTTTTCATTTGTAACCTGCAGGGTTGTAAATGAAGGATCTTCTTCGCTTAATGCCATTTCTCCTGTGGAATCTTTTAATTTTAAATCTTCTGCTTTAGAATAATTAATTCCAAAAGATGAAGCCAGAGCTTCTGTTAATTGATTACCACCAAAGCTTAAACTTCTTAGTAGAAAACCCGAACTACTAATGAATGTGAGGTTTGTTGTTCTGGCTCCAAAATTTATAAACAAACTATCTTCTAATTCTTCATTTGCATTAACCCCTTGTACCGCGTGAAAATCAAGGGCAGATCCTGGTGTGAATAATTTGGGTATTATACCACAACGGAATATCACTTGTATCAATTTTTCAACCACCTCTGGTTTAATTGCAAAGCTTAGAATTTCTTGTTCGATCCCATCGTCATCAATAACTAAAAAATCCCAAAGTAGATTTTCTAAAGGAAAGGGCATTTTTTGAGAAAGTTCAAATGCAACAACTTTCTTTTGCTTTTCCAATTCTACCTTTGGCACTCTTAATGTTTTGGATAGGAGAACATTTCCAGGTAGTATGAAATTTGCTTCTCCTTTTAAGCCTTTTTCACGACACAGGCCTAAAAGGGCGACCTCTACTTCAGATATCCAGGCATCTTCATCTCCGTTCGTAGCCGGTAAATCAGTATGTTCAAAAGAATCAAGAAACAGTTTATCGCCTTTTCTTAAAACCTTCCAGGCAGACAGATGCGAACTACCTAAATTAAATATCGTTTCTTCAAATTTTGCCATCTTGTTTTTAGGCAGAATAAAGGGAAAGCTTTTTTGAGGTTATTTCCTCAAAACTGGCCCTAAATCCTTAAGGTATAGGTCATTGATTATATACCCGGGAATAAGTATTCCTTCATTCGATGATGATTTATTAAGTGCCTCCATTCGATATTTTTCTAAAATTTCTTCTTGATCGTAATTTAGAAAATTAATTTGGTCTGACACTCTAAATGTTTCTCCATTGCGGGAAAACTCTAGTACATATCCTGTAAGTTTTGGATAATTTCCTAATTCACTCATTTTGGCTATCGTTGCTGGAAAAAGGAATTCTGCTTTCTTGGTTTTTCTATCAATTTCTATACTCAAGCATTCCATTTCCGCACTGTAGTAATCAAAATATCGAACATCTTTTCGTTCTCCCCTTAATTCTTTTCTCTTAAATTCGTTTAGAAAGCTTACCCATATGCTTATTTTAAGATTATTCAAAAAGGAGGGGTTAAACATCTCTTCAATTGTTTCTGGCCTTTTCCCTTGCATACTAAGAAGGTCGGGGTGTTCATTAACGAGAAAAGGGACGGAAATTTTAAGCCACCTTTCAGAATCTTGAGAAACACTAATTTTTCCGTCTAACTTTATGACTCTGTCGATCTCTTGCCTGTCTACTTGACAAAATAGTTGGCAATGCATGAAGGCAATGAACAGGGTGAGTGAAATTATTTTCATTGGGTTCGCTTGGGTTTTCGTTAGGACTATACCATTCATTACAAATATCCTGTAAACAAGACTTTTCTCTATGCAATTTAAGATTTCCTGCCTATTGTTTATAAGAGACCCTGCAGGACGTATTTTGCTTATTAAAAGAAAGAAGTCCCCAAACATGGGCACCTGGAGTCCCCCTGGGGGAAAATTGGAAATGACTGCAGGTGAGTCTCCTTATGAGTGTGCAAAGAGAGAAGCTTATGAAGAAACTCGACTAAATCTTTGCGATCAAGATTTAAAATTATTCGGCTACGTTTCGGAAAAGTCCTATGAAGGCAATGGCCACTGGTTAATGTTTTTATTCGATTGTTTGCCTATCTTAAAGGATATACCTGAAGAAATTGATGAGGGGTATTTTAATTTTTTTAGTCGTGATGAAATTCAAAGCCTTTTAATTCCTCCTTCTGACCACAAGCTAGTATGGCCTTTTTACGATCGTAAAGACGAAGGTTTTTGGGGTGTCCGTACAGATTGTTCCAAGGGCATTCCTAATTTAGAGATTGAAGCCAACCCCACTCAGTACATAAAGGAAGATCGTTAATTTTATCCTATTTTATGGAAAGTATATACCACGACGCAGACATTCAGAAAGGGGATGCCCCAACCAAGGCTTCCCCTACTGCCGTGCCTTTACCCAACGAAACCGACTTTTCTGCGGTCTCTATAAATCATTCCCTTGAAGCAGAAGAGAAAATTAGGTTCTTTTCCCAGATGCTCCGAATCCGACGATTTGAAGAACGTTCTCTTCGTGCCTACCAGCAGGGCCATATCGGAGGATTTCTTCATCTTTACATTGGTCAAGAGGCAGTTGCTGTAGGCAGTGTTTCCGTAATGTCACAAGATGATCATGTTATCACTGCCTATCGAGACCACGGACATGCTATCGCTGTTGGCATGGAAATGGATGAGTGTATGGCCGAGTTGTACGGTAAAAAGACAGGATGTTCTAAAGGAAAAGGTGGGTCCATGCATTTTTTCGCACCTGACAAAAACTTTTGGGGCGGTCACGGAATTGTTGGGGGACAAACCCCCCTCGGACTTGGAATGGCCTACGCACTAAAAACCAAAGGAACGAAAGGTGCCTGCTTGTGTTTTATGGGTGACGGGGCCACCAACCAAGGGTCATTCTACGAGTCTCTTAATTTGGCTTCACTTTGGAATCTGCCGGTCATTTATGTAATCGAAAATAATGGATACTCAATGGGCACCTCTGAGTCCAGGCACTCTGCTGGCGAACCACTTGCCCGCAGAGGTGAAGCCTTTGATATAGATTGGTCAGTTCATCAAGGTCACGATTTGTATGAGGTTCGATCTGCCATACATAACGCGCTTTCCAGGGCCAGAGAAAACTCCCGGCCTTCCGTTTTGGAAATTGTGACCTACAGATATCGTGGCCATTCAGTCGCCGATCCTGACCAAACCTACAGGAGCAAAGAAGAGATCGAAGAATATAAAGAAAATAAAGATCCAATAAATTTGTTTCGCGACAAACTCCTAAAAGAAGGTGTTTTAACGGATGATAAAATTAAAGCTTTGGATAAAGCTGCCAAAGATGAAGCTGAAGCTTCTGCCGAATTTGCATTAGCCAGCCCATTTCCTGATGTTTCTGAATTAATGGATGATGTTTATTGGGAAACGGATAACCCTGAAGAGAAAAGTTCTTCTGGCACCATTTTTTTCGAGTCCTCTAGATAACCAATTTTATACAAAAAATGGCCGAGATCACTTACCGAGAAGCATTAAATCAAGCTCTTTCTGAAGAAATTTCAAGGGATTCCAATGTCGTGCTAATGGGTGAAGAAGTTGCTCAATTCAAGGGCTCTTACAAGGTTTCTGAGGGGTTACTTGAAGAGTTTGGTCCCGAAAGAATCATTGACACTCCAATTAGTGAGGCAGCCTTTTCAGGGTTAGCTGTTGGGGCAGCTATGATGGGTATGAGGCCGGTTGTCGAGTTTATGTTCTGGAGCTTTTCTTATGTAGCTTTTGATCAAATTTTTAATAATGCGGCCAGCGTTCGTTACATGTCAGGTGGCTTGGTTAATGTACCCATCGTATTCCGGGGCCCAGCCAACGGGGGCACTAATGTCGGGGCGACTCATTCGCATACTCCAGAAAATTTTGCCGCTAACACCCCAGGTTTAAAAGTTATTTGTCCTTCCACACCTGCAGATGCAAAAGGAATGATGAAGGCTGCCATACGGGACAATGACCCTGTTTGTGTAATGGAAAACACCATTCTATACAATCTTAAGGGCGAAGTACCGGAAGATGAAAATTTTATCATCCCTCTTGGAAAAGCTCGCCTTGCCCTTGAGGGAAATGATCTCTCTATCATTGCACATGGTAGATCTGTTCAGGTCGCCTTACAAGTTGCCGAGACTTTAGAAGAAAAGCACGGTGTTTCTGCAGAAGTACTAGATTTAAGGTCCATCAGACCACTCGATTTGGAAGCTATACTTGAAACAGTTAAAAAAACCAACCGTGTCTTATTGGTTGAAGAGAATAAGCCTTTTTGCGGAGTTGATGCCCAAATCGCATACCTGATTCAAGAACACGCTTTTGACCACTTAGACGCTCCTGTTAAAAGAATATCAGCTATCGATGTGCCCCAGGCATACAGTAAGGAATTAGAAAATTTTCAAATTCCAAACCACGACCGTGTTTTGGCAAAAGCAATGGAACTGCTCTAAAGATTAGATGAGTACAATAATAGAAATGCCAAAGCTTAGTGACACCATGACTGTGGGCACAGTTGTCAAGTGGCACAAGCAAGTCGGTGATGAGGTTTCTAACGGCGATATTTTAGCAGAGGTTGAGACTGACAAAGCAACCATGGAACTTGAAAATTTCGACGATGGTGTACTTCTGCAGCTTTTAGCTGAAGAAGGAGATGAGGTTGAAATTGGTAAACCATTAGCCGTTGTTGGAGAACAGGGGGAGCAACTGCCCGTTTTTGAAGACTCGCCCTCTAAGCCAAAATTAGTAGAAACCGTAACGGAACAAATCAGCAAACCAGAATTATCCGCTGAGGAAAAACCCGAGGAAGAAAAACCCACCCCTTCTCTTTCAACAGATTTCGATACACCCAGTGAAACCACAGACCGTATTCTAGCTTCTCCGCTCGCTAAAAAAATTGCCAAAGAAAAAAATATAGACCTTCTCAAAATTAAGGGGTCTGGGCCACATGGTCGAATTACCAAAAAGGATTTGAATGGAGATGTTTCTTCTGTTTTAGCTTCTAGCCAAGAAACTGTATCATCTCCTCGCCCACCCTCCCTGAGCTCTTCTCTTCTCCAGTCTAAGACAATACCGCTTAGTAAAATGCGTTCGGTAATCGCAAAACGATTACTCGAATCAAAGACCACAATTCCACATTTCTATCTCCAAAAAGAAATTAATTCAGAACCTCTTGGTCTTGCCAGGCAGTCGATAAATCGAAGGTTAGAATCGGTTGCTAATGAAACTGCCACAGAAAAGGTAAGTATAAATGATTTAATTCTTTTGGCTTGTGCATCTGCTATTCCTTTAGTTCCTGAAATCAATACATCATGGGGTGAAAACGAAATTATTTTTCACGGTGATGTCCATTTAGCCTTCGGGGTTGCCGTAGACGACGGGTTAGTCACCCCTGTGATCCGTAAAGCCAATTCCCTTAGTTTAAAAACTTTATCCGGAGAAGCAAAGTCCTTGATTCATAAGTCTCGCAACAAAAAGCTTACTCCTGATGAAATGAGTGGGTCTACTTTTACCGTAACCAACCTTGGTATGTTTGGGATAGATTTCTTCAGTGGCATAATCAACCCGCCCAATGCTGCTATCCTTTCGGTTGGTGCCAGTGTGCCTAAAGCAGTGGTGGGCAAAGATGGTTCCATTCGCAGCGGAGAGACTATGACCCTTGGTCTCAGTTGCGACCATCGTTTGGTTGATGGAGCGGTAGGGGCTCGTTTTCTTCAAACTCTTGCAGAGCTTTTGGAAAACCCTGCCTCGCTATTGGTTTAATAAATTAATTACAAATTTATTTTTTTCCGACTCTTTGTTGGGCGTCTTCTACCAACCATGCCCCAATTGTTTCAAGAGTTTCCGATACTGCCTTTTTAGTAGCCTCTAAATCAGTTGACCTTGGTTCCGCACAACCAAAAAGATAATATTTTATCTTGGGCTCGGTACCACTTGGACGAATCGCAATAGAGTAATCGTTATCAAGAAAAATTTGGATAAAGTTTTGTTTTGGTAAAAGCTCTTCGTCTTCATCAATAAAACCTTCCTCTGAAAAATCCTTCTTTTTTAAAACCTTAAAGTTTTCCACATTTTTCAGAGGATTTTTACGATAACTTTCTACCAATTTAGAAATGGTTGCACTTCCTTCCGCCCCTTCAAAATAAATATTTTCAGTTTTTTCCTGATGATAACCATATTTTTGGTAGATGGTATCAAGAAATTTTAATGGGTTGGTACCCGTTGATTCCATGTATGCAAAGGCTTCAGCTATTGCCAAAGAAGATGCATTGCCATCTTTGTCACGAACTAAGTCCAAAGGTAAATAACCATAGCTTTCTTCTGCAGCCAACACAGTACAGGTAGAATATCTTGATAGAATATCCATTCGGGTAAACAGTTCAGTACTATCAAAATCCAAACCAATCCCCTCCTCTTCCTGTATCCTTGTTTGAGCCTGCTCCTCATATTTTAGCATCTTTTGAGCCATCCACTTAAACCCTGTTGGCGTGTTTATGCAGCGAACGCCAAAGCCTGTAGCAATTTTAGTTATCAGAGGAGAAGTAACCAATGTTTTAATGAGTGCAAAACCTGCTCCGTTATCATCGCGTAAAATTTGCTGGTGCTTTAGAGCCAGTAGACGATACTCAGCTAGTATACAAGCTGCTTGATTTCCGGTAAGGAAGGTAAAACTTCCTTTACTTTCTTCGACGGCGACACCGATACGATCGCAGTCTGGGTCACTCGCAAATACATAAGGTGATTTTGTCTTTTTAGCTACTTTAATTCCAAGCAAAAGAGCTTCAGGGTTTTCAGGATTAGGTGATTTAACGGTTGAGAAATTTGCATCCTCCTTACTTTGCTCATCCACTAAAGCAACCTGCACACCATGATCCCACAAGGCGGGTACTGATGAAATGGCACCAGTACCGTGAATTGGAGTAAAGACAATTTTGGGGGCGGTAGTTTTGAGTAAGTCAGGATTTAAGACCGCATCTTCCAGTGCTCCCTTGTAAGCCATATCGTCTTCGGTTGGCAAGACCGCTACTTCTGCATCATTCAGTCCACCTTCTTGTAACCAATGCGAAATTTCAGATAGATTTATCCGGTTATATTCCCCGACAACTCCAAGGTCATGAGGGGGAACCAATTGAGCACCATCACCAAAGTATGCTTTAAAGCCATTATCGTGATAAGGGTTGTGACTTGCAGTAATCACCACTCCGGCATGAGCATAACGATGGCGAACGGTAAAGCTTAATTGGGGGGTAGACCTTGGGCCGTCAAACACCATGGCATAACCACCCATTTTAACCCATGCTTTAGATACAATTTCTGAAAATTTCGGAGAAAAATGACGGACGTCATAAGCAACCACTAAACGTGGTTGTTCGAGAATTCCTCGCTGTTGCATCCATTTGTTTAAATAGTTGAAGAGTGCTTTCGTTGCCCGGAGTAAGGTAAATTCATTTAAGGTATTGCTTCCCACGCAAGCAAAAGCAGGTGTTTCTCCTTCTTTACTGCCCCCCCTTTCAGTGGAGGTTATAATTTTTCCGATCGTGCGCCCCCTCATTCCCCCTGTACCAAAAGCCAAATTGCAGTGAAAACGATCATTTAGCTCTTCCCAATTATTGCTATTAATTAACTCTTCCAATCCAAGAGATACCCATTCTGGGCTAGGTTCTAAATTTAAAAATTCGTTTATATTTTGTTCAGCTGTTGCCAATAGATTTCCGTCTTTTACCGCGGTCTCTAACTTTTCTTTTATCATTGTAAGGTATTTATGTGTTAAATTAAGTGTTCTGTAATTCAATTAGAGCTGATTCTTTTGAAAGTTTCTTCAGGTCTAAGGGAAATTTGGATGTTTGTTCTAAAAAATATGGTAGCGTGGGTGCAAAAAGAGGTGAAATCTCTACCTTGTTTAATCTCTCAGGCACTCCAATCACTTTCAACCATCGCTGGTTTCGAGAAATTTGCAATTTTTCTGATGAAGAACAAGAGTCAGACCCTGACGGGTTTTTAATCGGACCAAACTCTTCTTCTCTGTTAATCTCTACAAGCAAAGGATCACATGCCAAAGGAAGGGCATCAAAAACAAAAGTTTCTGCTTTAATAGCATTTGGTTGGGAGGGATGAACCCGTGAGCCCTCCTTGTCTAAACAGCACACTTTTTTGTGGGCTCCATGATATTTGAGTCCTTGGCTTTTCGTTTTTTCTGAACCCGCAACTCTGTGGACAAAATTACGCTCGAGCATATGTATTGCAATGCTTCCAAGACCAAACCGTAAACTACCATTCTTTAGTTTTTCCTTAGATATTTTTTGGGGTATATCACTATACTCTAGTACTTGAAGGCTTTCGCCATTTTGTACAAAAGTCCCTACCCTTTCTTCCGAACTTAACTTTTTCACAGCCTTTGAAGACATCTCTGACCCACTGGCCTTATGAAGGCCAATAAAAGTTGGATCCATACAATATACCATCGGGTTATCTACTTGAAAATAACTGATACATTCTATCTCTTCTTCCTCCATGAGTCCAATAGAGCCCGATTCTACAAGAGCCTTCAAACTACCACCGTGCCCATTTGGACTCATCACCAATTGGTTTTTTTCTTGAAGCAATATTTTTCCATCCATACTAAATGCGGGCATCATGCCTTGTTGAAAAAAAGTTACTCTGTTTTTATCTAATCCAAAAAATTGGTTTTTTTCAAAATACTTTCTTGTTTGAGTATGGTTTTCCTGGCTCGTCATGATAAACCACCTCGGACATTTACCAAACCGTTTAGTAAAAAAAGATAAGTTCTCTGCGAAATGTTGAAACAGTGAATGCTTCTTTAAGGGAGTGCATGGAAAAGTACCCTTGGGTCCATTATGACCAAGGCGTGTGCCCTGTCCGCCTGCCACCGTAAATGCGGCTACCTTTCCTTTAGCTAACATTTCTTCCCCACTTTCATGCATTGAAACCAACCCTGTATCCAAAGGGTCAGTGGACCTTATTGCAGGGGGGGGTTGAAGGTTAAGAACGGGAGTGGGTAATAAATTGATTTCTTTCCAAGCATCTTGGCATTCTAGGGGATCAATTCGTTCAAGTTGATTTAATAAAATGCTTCTTTCAGTTCTATTTAATTCACCCCAAAACCTAAAGATTTGTTCTTGCCCGATTGAAGCGAACGAATCTTTTATTTTATTTTCGTCTATTAAATTTAAGCTCAAATTATTAAATTAATTTTCGTTTTCTGGAGGAAAACGATAGAGCCATTCGTCGGGCTTTCCATAACCTAATTCTTTTTTTGCAACTTCATCCTGAAAATCAGGATTTCTACGCAACCGATCTAAAAATTCTTGGTGTCCCCGTGCTTCTTCTTTTAAAACCTCTAATTCTTTTTCTAAAACAGATTCGCGGGTTTTCCAGTGTTTATACTCTTGATATGTACGATTTAATTGAAAGGCAAGATACGCCAAGCATGTTAGCAAAAGAAGAAACAAAGTAAGAGGGAAAAGCTTTTTCTTAATCATTAGATTTTAATTACCAAGAATATCATGTAGGCGAATAAGGCCTAACAGTTTTAAGTCAACTGGATCTACCACCGGAAGTATTGATATTGGCGAGGGGTTTCTTTTTTCCATTACATCTAAAGCGTACCCCAAAGTTTCATCTGGAAAGATTGCTTGAGGTTGCTCCGTCATAATTTTTTCAACCTTCTTATTAATTAAATCTTCAGTATTCTGAAGTGCTCTTCTTAAATCTCCATCTGTTATAATACCAATTAATTTTTCGTTTTCTAAAACACATGCTGCTCCTAGAGGATGTTTGGACATTTCAATAACTACCTCTTTTATTCGAGCCTCCCTGGTAATTAAAGCCACTTTATCTAGTCTGTGAAAAACATCTTTAACGCGAAGAATTAAATTCCTTCCTAATTGTCCAGCTGGATGAGTTTTTGCGTATTCGTTTTTATCAAAATTTCTTCTTTTCATAAGAGCAGCACCAAGTGCATCTCCAAGTGCTGATGCTGCTATAAAGCTTGAGGTCGGTACAATGCCCAGTGGGTCAGCTTCCTCACAAACAGATGCATCAAGCAAAACATCAACCTTGTCTGCGAGGGGGCTATTTATTTGACCTAAGATACCGATAATTTTTGCTCCGCGTGCTCTAAAAACGGGCTCTAAATAGATCAACTCAGGGGTTGAACCACTATTTGATAAATAAATGACTGGGTCGCCTTCTTGATGAATTCCCAGATCTCCATGCACTGCTTCAGATGGGTGGAGGTATGCAGTTGGTGAACCTGTGCTACATAGCATGGCGGCCATTTTCTTACCCACATGTCCAGATTTCCCAATACCGGTTATAACAATTTTCCCGTGTGTCTCAAAAAGTATATCAATTGATTTGCAAAACGCACCCGAATCAAGGCGGTTCGCTATTTCCTGAATCGCGATGGCTTCTTTTCGTAGAACAGTCTTTGCTTCTTCCAGTTCTTGTTCAGAATTTTGCATAGTTGTATTAAACTGTATATCATGACACCGAATTTCGAGAAGGATTAAATCGATTTAATCTAATTCGTCTGTACAGTTAAAATTGCTAAGCCTCTTCCGAAAGATTAAAACAATACAATGAGACAAGTTACTTTTTCCACACAAAGCCTGGATGCTATGTCCGGATTTTCACAAAACGAACAACTTGTTTTGGTTGAGAAATTAAGCTCTCTTTCAACAGATATCTTAACGAATAAGAATGAAAATGTAAGCAAGTTTAGCCGTAAGGGTATGACTTACTACAGAATAAGAATTGATGACTTAAGAATCTACTTTGAACAGAATGGACCAGCTCTTCACTGCCAATTTATTTTGGAAAGGAATTCTTTTCAGGATTTTATGGTTCGTTGTAATCTACCATCTTCAGATGAATCAGTTGTGGAAAACCATCAAAGTTTTTGGGATTACTTGGAATCGATAAGAAAAAAATAAAACCACGTAACTTGTTTTTCAATTGTTGATTAATCTATTTTTGTCCACATCAACCATTTTTTTCTTTCTTGTTGGTCATTCTATACACAAATAAATATCACATAAAATTCCTTTCAATAGATACTTATGTAATTATTAAACTTATTCAGGTACTATAATATAAATAGGTTTTTATCTTTTAAATCTATCTTTAATAATTAAAGATTGTTTAAAACCTCATTCATCTCCAAAACCAATTCAATGAAGTTCAAAATAAATCGAGATCACTTCAGTGCAGGTCTTCAACTAGTTTCCAGTGTGGTTGGTTCCCGAAAAACCATGCCAATACTCCAAAATGTATTAATCGAGGCCAAAGAGGACTCAGTTTCACTTTCCACAACCAACTTAGATCTTGGTATGAAGTGTTCAATTGTGGCAACCATTGAAGAGGTAGGCTCAGTGACCTTGCCGGTCAAAGAATTGGGAAGAATTATTAGAGAGCTTGCAGACATGGAGGTAAATGTTACGTCTACCGGGACTCCTAAAGCAACTATCTCAACCAGGGGATCAATATTTAATATTATTGGAATGGACAGCAAGGAATTCCCCCCTCTTCCCGAACTTGAAAACAGCAAGAATTTTACCTTAGCAAAAGATGAGCTAACAACTATGTTAAAAAGTGTCTCTTATGCTCAGTCAGTAAATGAAGAACGCTACATGCTTAAGGGGGTATTTTTTCAGATCAACGAAACGGATATTTCATTAGTTGCTACAGATGGAAGAAGACTTGCAGTAACGAGTAAACAAGAAAAAAGGAAAGCAGAAAATAAAGGTGAATTTATCCTGCCTTCATTAACTGTTGCAGAACTCGAAAGGTTACCCGGAGTTGCTAAGAATATAGAATTAAATTTTACAGACCGTCAGGTTTCACTAAAAATGGATGTTTCCCAAGGAAATGACGAAACCAATGGCTTTCATGATTCGATTTATTTGGTTTCTAAAGTAGTGGAAGGAAAATACCCGAACTTTAATCAAGTCATCCCTAAGGATGATTTTAATCAGGCAATTATTGAAAGAGAATTAATGCTAGAATGTGTTAACCGAGCAGCGTTAGTTTCCGATGAAAAAGTTACCTTGCGGGTAAAACCAAATGAAATGGAAATATTTGGTCAAAGTACACTAGGAGATGCTAGTGAATCCATGAGTATTGAGTACACTGGCCCTGATTCGGTTGTTTCTTTTAACCCAAAATTCCTTTTGGACCCACTTAAATCAATAGTGAGTGATAAAGTTATTTTTGAATTTAGAGATGATATGAGTCCTGGTGTTTTTAAGGTTAAACCTGATAATCAAGATGGAAATGATTTCCTTTGCGTGGTTATGCCTATTCGAACTGACTAAACCTGTTCAAACAAAAATCTAGTCAGAAGGGTATTCAAAAGTTTTTCCTTCAAAGTTTTCTAAAACCCATAATCCATTAGTGGACTTTTTAACATAATTTGGATTTATTGGAATTTTTCCGCCACCACCAGGTGCATCAATAACAAATTGTGGAATTGCATAACCTGTAGTTGAACCACGAAGTTCACGAATAATTTCTATTCCTTTAGTAACTGAAGTTCTTAGGTGCGAACTACCAGGCACAAGATCACATTGATATAAATAATAAGGCTTAACCTTCATCATTAATAGCCTATGAATCAAACTTTTCATAGTCTTTGCATCATCATTTATTCCTTTAAGTAAAACTGATTGGTTTCCAAGAGGTATGCCAGAGGATGCAAGTTTATGGCAGGCATCTTTTAGTTCATTTGTACACTCCTTCGGGTGATTAACATGAATACTCATCCATAAGTTTGAGTGAGATTTAAGAGAATTTAATAATGAGGATGTTATTCGCTGTGGGAGAAACACCGGTAATCGAGAACCGATTCTCACAAATTCTACATGAGAAATTGAAGCGAGTTCTGATAAAAGATAAGAAATTTTTTCATCTGAAAGAAGAAGGGGGTCGCCTCCACTAAGTAGGACATCACGGATTGAGGTATTAGACTTAATGTATGCCAAGCAATTTTCAAAGTTAGGGTGAAATCCATAGCCTTGAGCATTGGACACAAGCCTACTACGAGTACAATATCTACAATAAGACCCACAACGATCAGTTACCAAGAATAGAACTCTATCTGGGTAACGATGGACTAAACCAGGTGTGACCATAGAACTTTCTTCACCAACAGGGTCAGTATCCTCCCATGCCTGAATTACACCCTCAGATTTGCTTGGGATAACTTGTTTACGAATCGGACAATTAAAATCAACCGGATCAATCAAGTTAAAGAAATGGGGCGTTACGGAAACCATGAGTTTGTCTTTTGCAATATCCAAGCCGGCTGATTCATCATCGCTAATCGAGATAAATTCTTCCATGTGCTCTTTTTTCCCTAAGCGGTTTTGCAATTGCCACTTCCAGTCATTCCAATTGCTATTAGAAACACTTTTCCAGTGGCCTTGGCCAGAATGCCAAAAATCCAAGTTGTCATTAGGGTGCATAATTTAAGCTCCAAACCTATTATTAATTAAAAAAGGGGCAACAAACTTAATGTTAAGGGATTGCTGGAATTTGTTAATTCCATGATCTAAAAAGAATGAACAGTACGAAACAGACATAATAAAAAGAAACTGAGAAAAACCGTATTCTCCAATGAAACTTAAACATAAAAGATAATAATAAGGTAAGAAATAGTACAATATGAAAACCGTTGGTTATATCAAACTGACTTACTTTTTGAGTAGGAAAAAAAGTATTTAGGAAACTGCAATAATCTATGACTTTATATATCAGAAGAAAAAACATTTCATGAAAAACTTGGAAAAAACTACAATTGAATATTAATAAAATTAAAAAATGAAAAATATTCAAAGTGTAATATATTGAAATAAACGGTATAATTAGTAAATTTGAAACTAAGGATATATATGAAAAATAATTAAAATAATCAAATACTAACAAGGCAGATCCTGTACTGGCAGCAAGAGTTATAATGGGATACATTATTATTTTTTTAAGTATTTTATTTGGTAGATCATAATCCCTTACGATAAATAATATAAATAGAACAACTGTAAATGATAATTGACAACTTAGGGAATAAATAACACTAGGAAACAAGATCAATATTAACAAACAAGATATACAAAACACAGTTATACCCTTTTGGCGACCTATTGCTAATTTTGAGATCTCATAGACGGAAATCATTAAAAATGCACGAATTCCAGATTCTGGAAAATTAATAAAAAAAAGATATGTAAAGCAACAAACGAGCTTTATAAACACTATGGTAATTAAAAAGTTTGAAAAAGGTTTTGTTAATAAACCTAAAAGCAAGTAAAAGAACCCAATATGCAGACCACTAACAGCAAATAAATGCATTGTCCCTGTAATCCCTGCTTTCTTTAAAAGATCTGCATGCAGGAATTGTTTGGATCCACTTAACATTGCCCAGCCAAAACTACCAGATTTCGTTTGAACCACCTTTCTTAAATTTTTTTGATTCTGAAAACTTAGTTTTTGAAAAGGATCTTGTGTGATGTTGATTGTCCTGAATGAATTGACTACAATTTCTTCTTTATTTAGACATGATTCATTAATTAATACAGCAATTGTATATGGCTTTAATCTTTTAATTTTATTATATTTGTATTCTCCTACAACAAAAATTCTTTTATCTTTTAACAAATAATTTTTAGAACTCGAATTATTAATTTTTCCTGATAAATTAGTAAATTTGTATTTACAAGTCGGAAAGTAGTCAAATGTAACATCTAATATAAACTCTTTTTTAGAGGTATGTTTTTCATGTAATATAATTTTATTACTTTTAATATCAAAAAAAATTAAATTTAGAATACATATTATAGCACCAAAAATAATGCATTTTTTTCTAAAGTGGTTACATTTTATACTTAATAATTTAATCCAAATTATCAAAATTATTGCGTTAAATACAAGTGTATATGTGTTGTATTGAGACTTTATTACTATTAGTAACACACTATAAATAAGTATTAAAAGAAGTAAAAACTCGCTTGTAATTTTACTTATCATTGCCGTTGTTCATCCTTGGCTTATGCAAAATTTAAGTTTAGATAGTTTATATATGCTCTACGATAGAACCTACATGCAGTCACCCCGTGAGTTATTCAAACGATCTTTTTGTGACCAACTTATCATTTTTCTTATTTCTTGCTTTGTATTACAGGCTGTATCAAGTTTATTCTTTGGTGCTCAGTTAGTTAATGACTTTGTAGGATTTGGTTATAATAATCTCTCAAAAGGCTATTTCTGGACAATTATAACATACGCATCCGTTCACGACGGTCCTTTGCATCTGATTCTAAATTTATTGGGCATTCACTTTATTGGAAGACCTGTAGAGGGTTTTATTGGTAATAGAAAATTTAAATATTTGGTTCTTTCTTCAGTTCTTCTGGGAGCAATTATATGGATTTTATTCAATAATTCTGGGTACCAATATTTGGTTGGTTCATCTGCTATTGTATTAGCATGTCTCTGTACATTTTGTTTATTTCAACCAAATCAGCCAATTACACTGTTACTTTTTTTCATCCTGCCGGTAAGAATTAAACCAAAGTGGGTTTTATTGGGGACTTTTGGTTTAGAAATCTATGGTTTTGTTAATTCTGAAATTTTAGGTAATGGAATGATTGCCCATTCTGCTCATCTTGGCGGCATGCTTTGTGGTGCCCTTACATATTTATTAGTTCAAGGGAAGTTGGTTTTTCCATTTCGTTTTACATTCACTAGATCAGGCACTCGATCACCTCAATCAAGACATAACCGTCATTCACCTAGAAAGATAAAGAAGTTCCGAGTCAATTTCGGTGAAAATGTTTCCATCAAGGAAGAAACAGATCGAATACTTGATAAAATAAACGATAAGGGCTTTGGTTCTTTGACTGAATCAGAAAAAGAAACTTTGGAAAAAGCTAAAAAGCTGTTAGGTAAAGATTAGCCCGTCTTCTTATGAGTCTCATCAATCCAATACTTATATCTACCTTTATTTCCTTCATAGGATTGATTGTACCCATACAAGGAGTTGCTGAAGAATCCTTGCAGACAGGGTCGCTCAAGTTAGCTAGCCAAGAAGAGGTTTACCAGCCACTAGTTCCGAGTGCCTTAATGTCTGATGAAACTAAATGGCTACTAGGTGCTCTAGAAAAAGC
>Ga0209534_10002115_pt1 | contig 20054 bp, 25 predicted proteins | sample COG_07_FD_184751 | JGI IMG/M metagenome (GOLD analysis project Ga0209534, IMG submission 184751) | Pelagic Microbial community sample from North Sea - COGITO 998_met_07 (SPAdes) (version 2) | ecosystem: Environmental > Aquatic > Marine > Neritic zone/Coastal water | place: Helgoland, sampling...
CTACCGTAGTGGCCTAGAACTCGACATGGCTACCTTCTTGACTGAGGGTGGCCATGATTTCGTTTACGAACCCCAAGACCAGAAGGCTCGGTACCTAGTGCCAGCCGTATACAAATACTACCTCCCTGACTTCATCTTGCCCAACGGCCTCATCATAGAAACCAAAGGCCAATTTTCTAGTGCGGATCGCAAGAAGCACCTACTGATCAAGGCGTCATGCCCTGAGCTAGATATTCGCTTCGTGTTCAACAACCCGAACACAAAGATTGGGAAGAAGTCCACGACCACCTACGCCATGTGGTGCGAGAAGCACGGCTTCCTGTACCATAAGTTTCACAAGAACAACCCGCTTCCGGTTGAGTGGATAGATGAGTAGTTACACCGTCTACCACCGCCCAGAGCCATGGACTGCTCTCCGTGAGACCACTGATCAAATCATCGTCCACGCACGTAACAAAGCACACGTAACCACGGCCAGAGACCTAGATACGGAGTTCCGTAGAAAGGGTTTTCTCTGCTGTGGCTACCATTACGTGCTTACGGGCGCTGGCGTCTCAGTGATGCGTCACCCCGGCAGTATCGGCGCTGCGTACCCAGACACTGACCAGACCTCTGTCTACGTCTGTGTGCTGGGCTACGACGGTAAAGCTGAGCTACCCCAACAACTAGAGGGGCCACTTGTGTCCCTCCTGAACGACCTCAGTAGTCAGTACCCTGACGCTGAGATCCTGTCCGCTCCATCCATCATGGGATTGGAGGGCTATGACACCTTCAACCTAATGATCGAGGAGCGAAATGGAAAACGAAGAAAGTAGCCTGCTGTTTAAGGGGCCGTGCGATGCGTGCGGCTCCTCCGATGGCAACGCACACTATGATGACGGCCATGCCTTCTGCTTCGTGTGTAACACACGCACTCGGGGTGACACCCCCGCCAACCAACCACAGACAACAGGAGGCTATTCAATGGATTTGCTACGAGGCGAATACAAGGCACTCGGCAAGCGCAAGCTGACCGAAGAGACTGTACGTAAGTACGGTTATCACGTCGCAAAGATGGGTGGCGAGCCTGTCCAAGTGGCCGACTACAAGCGAGATGGAAAAGTTGTGGCCCAAAAGGTCCGCACGCCTTCTAAGGACTTCCGCATGCTTGGCGATGGTAAGGACGCAGGCTTCTTCGGCCAGCACCTCTTTACCCGCAACGACCGTATGCTGGTGGTCACAGAGGGCGAGATCGACGCTATGTCTGTCTCCCAAGCCCTCAACCACCGGCAACCCGTGGTATCCCTCAACGGCGGCGCTAGTTCTGCCGTGCGTACCTTCCGCAAGGAGGCTGAGTTTATCGAGCAGTTCGAGCGTGTTGTCCTCATGTTCGACCAAGATGATGCCGGTCAAGAAGCCATCGCTAAGGTCTCACCACTACTGCGCCCCGGCCAAGCCTACATCGCTACCTGCCCCGCTAAGGACGCCTCTGACGCTATCGTCGCTGGCTTACATGCGGAGCTAGTTAAAGCTGTGTGGGACGCTGAGGAGTACCGCCCTGATGGTATCATCGATGCAGCCTCGCTGTGGGATGAGGTCAACAAGGTTGAGGTGTACGAACAACACCCGTATCCGTGGGCTGGTCTCAATGAGGTCACCCATGGGCTGCGTAAGGGTGAGCTTGTAACGATCACCTCAGGCTCCGGCATGGGCAAGTCCTCTGTGGTACGTGAGTTGATGTACGACCTGCTCAAGTCTGGCTACAAGCTCGGCTGTATGTTGCTTGAGGAGACCGTGAAGCGGTCTGTCTTGGGTGTCATGGGTGTACATGCGTCCGTACCTCTGCACCTCCATGGTACTGAGGTAGATGATGAGACAATGCGTGACGCCTTCGATGCTACAGCAGGCACCGGACGGTTGCTCATGTACGATCACTTCGGTTCGTCTGAGATCGAAGCGCTCATGTCCAAGGTCGTCTACCTGTGTCAGCAGGGCTGTGACTTTGTGGTGATCGATCACGTATCCATGATTGTCTCCGGTATTGGGGATGGTGATGAGCGCCGCCTGATCGACAACCTCATGACGCAGCTACGCACCATCGTGTCACGCTTTGGCATTGGCATGATAGTTGTCTCCCACCTCAAGCGCCCCGAAGGTATCTCTCACGAGGAGGGTGGACGTACAACCCTCGGCCAGCTTCGTGGCTCTGCTGCTATCGCACAGCTGTCCGACATGTGTTTGGGCCTAGAGCGTAACCAGCAAGCGGACGACCCTGAGCAACGAAACCGAACTGTCCTACGTGTTCTTAAGAACCGTTACTCAGGTCAGACAGGCCCAGCGTGCCAACTTGAGTACGACCTAAAGACCGGTCGGCTCTCAGAGGTGTCCTTTAGCCAGCCCACAAGCGGCTCTGACAGTGCCCCTGACGACCTCCCGTTTTAATACGTAGACTATAAGCCTAACCGAACTTTCACTTACCCAAAAGGAGCTACCCCCATGAAACTCACACCATCAACCTCCCGTATCTACCAGCACCTCGTAACCGCTGGTTCGATCTCCCAACGTGAAGCAATGGTTGAATACTCGACCGGTTCCCTGACTAAGGAAATCTCTATCCTCCGTACCTCCGGAGTGCAGATTGATACCGTTCGCAAGACGCATCCGATCACAGGTAAGCGCTATGCCCGTTACGTACTGGCTTAAGGCACTAATAATTCTCACAGCGGCGACGGCTCTCTTATGGGCCGTCCCTGCTTGGTAAAGTAACAACAGAAGGAGAAGACAAATGAGCTACAACTACCAGAACGACGACATGGACGCCCTGCGTGCGACCTTCGAAGAAATGCTCGAAGACATCCACGCACTACAGCAGGAGATCTCGATCCTTGAGCAGGAGCATGAGGATGAAATGGCCGAAGCTGATGATGCCATCGTTGAACTCTATAATGAAGCGAACGACCTCGAAGCGGCTCTAGACCGATACCGTGAGCATCACCACCAAGTCGTATTCGACATGGAAGAAGACTACATCGACCTAGAGCGTGCTTACAACGTACTCGCTCAGCAGTTCGGTGAACTCTTCGACGAAGTAAACCCGATCCCTGATTTTGACGACGCTGATGATCAGTACGACATCTTCGAGGTAACGAGCATCACGTTCAACAAAGACTTTACCTAATCTTCCCCACTTCGCATCTAACCCAAGGAGGTACATATGCAGCGCTACATCTTCGACATCGAGACCCGTGGTCTACTCGACGGGCTTGAAGGTCCAGACGATCTCTTCATTATCACCGCAATCGACATCGATACGGGCGAACGCTTCGCCGCAAAGCTGGATGAGTGTGAAGAGCTGGCACGTAAACTGTACGCTGCTGATGTCCTCATTGGACACAACATCTTCTCCTTCGACCTTCCTGCCCTCAAGCAAACGCTTGGGTGGTGGGACCGGTTGGAGCATGAAGGTGACTTCGACACGATGATTGCCGGACGGCTCATCTGGTCAAACCTTTTCGACCAAGACATGAAGCGGGGCAAGGGCGGTAACACGCTCCTCCCCAAGAACCTCTATGGTAGCCACTCCCTCAAAGCCTATGGCCTGCGCCTCGGTGTGATGAAGGACGACTACTCGGGTGGCTTCGATGCCTACAACGAAGAGATGTTTGAGTACGCAAAGCAGGACGTGGAAGTTACCCTCGCCCTCTGGGATCGTATTCAAAAAGCAAACTACTCACCTCAAGCGTTAGACTTGGAGATGTCTGTAGGCAAGCTCATGGCTCGCCAAGAACGGACAGGCTTTAGCTTCGACGTACAGTCCGCCGAAGTATTGCTGAGAGACTTGATGATGGAGCAATCCAGCATCCATGCTCGCCTGCAAGCTGCGTTCGGTTCATGGGAGGTACCGGGTCCACTTTTCGTACCTAAGGCGAACAACTCAAAGCTGGGTTACGTCAAAGGCGAAGAGACACGTAAACCCTCCAAAACGGTCGTGTTCAACCCGGCCTCCCGTGACCACATTGCTAACCGCCTCACCACTTTGTACTCATGGGAACCCCAGCAGTACACCGACGGCGGCAAGCCCAAGATCGATGAGACAATCCTCATGGATCTCTACGAGAGCAACGGCTGGGAAATCTGCAAAGACCTTGCCTACAATTTCACAATTGAGAAACGCCTTGGCCAACTGTCTGACGGTAACCAAGCGTGGCTCAAGAAACAAAAAGGAGGCAAGATCCATGGGCGTGTTGTTACTAATGGGGCTGTTAGCGGGAGGGCTACTCACAGCTATCCTAACGTGGCTCAGGTCCCCGGCAATCGTGCCCCATTTGGGGAGCGTTGTAGAAGCCTGTTTATGGCTCCTTCAGGTCGTGTTCTGGTTGGTAGTGATGCTTCTGGCCTTGAGCTACGCTGCCTTGCTCACTTTCTCGGCGTGATGGGAGACCCTTCCTATGCCGAAGAAGTTGTCAACGGTGACATCCACACGACGAACCAGACGGCGGCAGGTCTACCGTCTCGTGACCAAGCAAAGACCTTTATCTATGCCCTCTTGTATGGTGGTGGCTCCGCTAAGATCGGATCCATCGTAGGCAAAGGTGCTGATGAAGGTACCAAGCTCAAAAACAAGTTCTTCAAGGCAATACCTGCTCTCGGGCGTTTGATTGCTGCGTGTCAGTCTAAGGCACAAGACAAGGGCTACCTGCTAGGTCTCGACGGTCGCAAACTGCACTGCCGCTCTGCTCACTCAAGCCTCAACCTGCTTCTCCAATCTGCTGGTGCCCTCCTGTGCAAACAATGGGGACTAGAGATGGACAAGCTGTTCAACGAACGTGGTCTGGATGTCCAGTACCATGCGTGGGTCCATGATGAGTATCAGCTCTCATGTCCTCCCGATCAGGCCGAAGCAGTCGGTCAGGCTTGTCAGGACGCAATGCGTGCTGTGCAGGCTCACTTCAACTTCAAATGCCAGCTCGATACTGACTACAACGTCGGCAAAAGCTGGGCGGAGACGCACTAATGAGTACATGTGCAACTTGCCGCTGGATGACGAAGCACCCCACCTTAGGTGCCCGTTGTCAGCGTTACCCCACCCCAACCTCAACCAGCTTAGGATATTACTGTGGCGAATATGACCAAGGAACAACAACGGCAGCAACGCCGCCAGTTGAAGCGCCAAGCAAAGCAACAGCAACGAACGGCCAAGGAACAGCGACTAGCCGAAACAAGACCAGTCGCAAACCCGCAGCCAAAGCCAAATCCGGCACCGCTGTCAGCAAAGACTGAAGGTCAGCTTAGCCTTATCCAAGCTATCAACTCATCCTCCCAAGTTATCGTTACCGGCCCCGCTGGTACCGGCAAGAGCTTCATCCCTGCGTCTATGGCAGCGGATTGGCTTGCAAGTGGACGTGTAAGTAAGATCGTACTGTGTCGCCCTATGGTGTCCGTTGGTAAATCCATGGGCTACCTACCGGGTGATCAGGACGAAAAGATGCAGCCATGGATGGTACCTCTAATCGAACCGTTACAACAACGGCTCGGCAAGGGGTTCGTTGAGTATTGCCTCAAGTCTGGAAAGATTGAGGTGGCACCCATCGAGACCATGCGTGGCCGTACATTTAAGGATGCCTTTGTCATCGTTGACGAAGCGCAGAACTTGTCTCTCCACGAACTCAAGATGCTAGTCACTCGGGTAGGTGAGAACACTCAGCTGGTCATCGACGGAGACGTTGCTCAGACCGACCTCAACAACAGCGGCCTAGACGCACTGATACACCTCTCCAAGAGGCACAACATTGACTGCGTGGCCGTAACCCTTGGCCTCGAAGACATTGTTCGCTCTGGGATCGTGAGGCAGTGGCTGACCGCATTCCACCACGAAGGGATGTAACAATGAACGTAACGATCATAGGCCGTAAGTCGTGTGTGTGGTGTCGTAAGGCACGGCAACTCTGCAAGGTCAACAAGATCGACTACCAATACAAAGACCTAGATGCCCCTGCCAACGCCCAGCTTCGCCGCTGGTTCGAGATCGAGGACATCAAGACCGTACCACAGATCTTCGTCATTGAAGATGGCTCCAGTCAGCTTGTGGGCGGCTACGAGGACTTTGAGAAGTACCTGTCTAAACAAGCCTAATCTTCCCTATATCCCAACCGACACGAAAGGAGCCTCAAATGTACGCAGAATTGATCGACGCAATGGGCGACGACCTCACAGTAGTAAACGCCGCCCGTGTATCATTCGCCAAGGAAGTTGAAGAGTTCAGCGAACGTGACACTAAGCTGATCACGTACCTCGCTAAGCACAACCACTGGACCCCGTTCTCGCACGTAACAGCTACCTTTCGTGTCGCTGCCCCTATCTTCGTTGCACGCCAATTGTTTAAGCACGTCGTAGGTCTTACAGCTAACGAGGTCAGCCGACGGTACGTCTCCGATGCGCCCAGTCTCTACGTCCCTGAAGAGTGGCGTATGAAGCCAGTAAACGCCAAGCAAGGCTCTAGTGGTTCTCACCCTTATCAGCAGGAACTTTCAGCCCTCTGTGTAGAAGCAGGAGAGGCGGCCCTTGGTGTCTACAATGCCATGATCGAGATGGGCGTAGCCCCTGAGCAAGCCCGTATGGTCCTGCCTCAGAGCATGATGACCGAATGGTACTGGACGGGCTCTCTGGCTGCGTTCGCTCGTGTCTGCAAGCAGCGTATCTCTAAAGATGCTCAAGCTGAGACCGCCGTGATTGCACGGGACATCGCCGACCAGCTCTCAGGTGTCGCCCCGGTATCTTGGGAGGCACTTACGGATGACGGAGAGTAAGACTTGTAAGACGTGCGGTGAGACTAAGCCCGTCACTTCGTTCTACAAAGCACCCCTTAACCGGGATGGTTTGAAGGGTGACTGTAAGGTCTGTTATCAGGCGAAGCGCTCTACGCCGGACGCACTAAAACGTAGAAGCAAAGCCGATAAAAAGCGTCGGCTCGCTAACCCTGAGCAGGCGAGGGAAGATGTATCCCGCAATATGGAATGGAAGAAAAACAATCCTTTCAAAGCCACCCTTCCATCATATAAGCACAGGGCAAAAAAGAAGTCGATGCCCTTCAACCTAGACGAAGACTACCTAGAAGCTATTTGGACGGGGGTTTGTCCTGTGTTCGGCACTAAGCTGGATCTCCCTTATTCTGCAAACCACGTAAAGGGGTCGCATAGTAAACACCAACCTTCCCTAGATCGCATCATACCCGCTCACGGATACGCTAAGGGTAACGTTATTTGGATCAGCAATAGAGCCAATCTAATCAAGTCAGACGCAGCTTCCGCCGACATTCTCGCCGTAGGTAACTGGCTCCAACAAACAGAAGAGGAGATTAAGAAACATGAAACCGATTGAGACAGTACTAATCGACGCTGACATCACTGCGGTGCAAGTCTGCTCCAAAGCTGAGGTGGAGACCGAGTGGGACGACGATGTATGGACCCTGCACAGTGACTTCGCAGCGGTAAAGCAGGACTTCGCAGAAGCCATCAACAACATCATTGAAATGACTGGCGCTGCTAAGTGTGAGCTTGCTTTTACGGACACAGCCAACTTCCGCAAGGATGTCTACGCACCGTACAAAAGCAACCGTAAGAAGACCCGTAAGCCCATGCACCTCATGCGGGTCCGAGAGTGGGCCTTCGATAACTGGGAGTGCCACCAGTGGGACCGCCTAGAGGGTGACGACGTACTCGGTATCATCTCAACAGGTGATGACAGTACCGGTATCTACTCCGCAGACAAGGACATGCAGACACTACCTGCTAACCTCTGGTCCAACGATGAGCGTTTCTTCTTCCCGCAACACGAGGCTGTAGCTGACTGGTATTGGATGATGCAAACGCTGACAGGCGACACCACTGACGGCTACCCCGGTCTCCCCGGCATCGGCAAGAAGCGTGCCGCTGACATGCTTGGTGAACCCGGCGAGCGTCCCTTGGCTGACCTGTGGTCCCAAGTGGTAGCCGCTTACGAAGCCAAAGACCTCACTGAAGACGACGCCCTTATTCAAGCTCGATGCGCTCGCATCCTGCGTAACACTGACTTTGTAGAAGGAGAGATCAAACTATGGACACCAACGACATTGTAAACAAGCCGTCACACTACGCACGGTACGAGATCGAGCCTGTGACCTTCTCTATGAAGAACGGTCTAGACTTTGCCACGGGCAACATTGTTAAGTACAGCCTACGTGCAGGTCACAAGACCTACGAAGGCCGCTCCCTAGAGGAGAGTGCCATCATCGATCTCCAGAAGGTCATTCGGTACGCTGAGATGCGCATCAACCTTATCAAAGGTGAAGACATCCTGTGATCATGGAAACCCTCAAGTTGGCCGCTTTAGCTGGCCTTATCGCTCCCTTCATCATCGTCGGTACCGGCGTGGTGTTGGGGCTTACCCTTGCCATCTCCCAGACTATGCTTGGCATGGTGTTGGGTATGATCGAACTGTTTTCAGGAGGAGTAGACGAAGAATGACTAACCGAGAACTAAAAGCTGATGCAGCGAAGTTCCGCAAGCTGTCATTACAAGCCGCTGATAACGGTGAGAAGGAAGCCTCTGACGCCTACTGGAAGATCGCAGAAACAATCTTACGCCATGCACAAGGAGACGAAGAATGAAACCAGAATACAACCCCAACGGCACCCTCCGTACCACCTCCGTCCACTACGATGCGGTCAAAGCATTCACCGTGGCGATGGGTCAACCCGTAGGCGAAGACATCACTTCCCTTGAGACTGGTGACCTGCTCGAAATGAGAATGGACCTGATTGAGGAGGAGGCGTTGGAGATCGATGCAGAGCTCCCCGGTTTCTTCACTTCCCCAACCCGAGAGGCTATTGACAAAGCAGCCTTTACCAAAGAGTTGGCCGACCTGCTTTATGTGACCTACGGGATGGCAGTGACGTTCGGCCTCCCAATCGATGAGGTATTCGAGCGGGTCCATAGGTCCAACATGAGCAAACTAGATGACGACGGTAAGCCGCTCTACCGGAAAGACGGCAAGGTCCTCAAGGGGCCTAACTACGAGAAACCAAACTTAGACGACCTATTCTAACTTGAGGGGCCAAGCGCCCCTCGCCTTCTAACCTAAGGATGTAACAAATGGCATACTATCGTGGGCGCATTGGCGCTGACCTTACCATCCCTGCCTTTGGTGTAGAGGACGTGTGGGACCCTGTTGCAAACAATGGGTCGCCTTACTTTGTCCTTGAGAAAGCCTTTGGGTGGGACCCTTACCGCCTCCCTACGTACGACCTGCAAGAGATCGTATCAGACTACGGCATCACCAATGAGACATACACTCAGACATACCCTGTGGACTACGTTGAGACCAACGACGACTTCACCGGGCAGGACATCAGCTTCGGTGCTACGGACCCCTCGTGGTACTCCCTGACGCCTGCTCCTAACGGCTACACCTACGATACCACCACACCCATCACCTTTACGGTAACCAGCCCGTACGAGCTTCAGAACCCCACTGAGACTACCTCTAGGGCTGCTAGTACGGAGCGGACGTGGGACATCACCAGTAATAGCCATACGGTAACGACTATTGAGCTGGTCAACCCTCCCGGCAGTGCAGTAACTAGCGCCGCTATCGGGGGCGACACACGTATCATCCAAGACCGTACCCTAGCCTACAAAGAGACACGAAACGCCACGGTAATCTGTAACGGATCAGCAACGGGATTTACGATTAATGAGAGCTCGGTCAACAACTACGGGTCCGGTCACGATGAAGACGAATATGGATCATTCCTGTTCGAGAACTCCGACGTGTCCGCACGCTGCTCGGCCATCCGAGTTACCGTAACCTCCGCCATCACCGGCGGTACAATGAGCTACAACCTGACTAACCCCTCTACCCGCTCGGTGGATGGTGGCTTCATATGGAACTCAGCAGAGCAGGCCGTCCACGGTGGCTCTAACGTGATTGGCGTTAAGACTACTGGTGGACAGGCGTTTAGTAACGGAACTCGCATTGACTTTGAGTTCGACATCCAGACCTTCGACGACCGCAACGCCGGTAACGACATCACCCACCTGTATGACATCACGTACGTCAAAGGTACGTCCACGGCTAACCCTGAGGTACGCCTCTCAAAGAAGGCTAACCCCGGTAACAACCAAGGGGCACCTAAGGGGTGTCAGATCGACGGCACAGTAGTATGGCCCTACTCGGTATATACGTTCAATAACAACCTCTCAGGGCATAACGCTAAGGCACTCACGAACATCTCAGGGTACTCGTGGATCACTGACACGCACGAATACCAGTCCTACCAGTACCCCGTTAAGACAATTAACGTGGTCGTGAGGCAGTCCAACGGTAACGTGTCGCCGATGGGCTATTCAATCACCCGGCCTGCTGTAGGCCCCGGCGGATACTACAACGGCCTGTCCACCCCTAGTTCTAATGTTAGCAGTGCGGTGCAGATTGACTTCACGTCTGGGCAGTTAGAGCCGGGTATGACGGTGGACCTAGAGGTTACATACGACAAGCTCGCCAATACAAACGCAGGCGTTGACTGGTCCAGCTACTATAACGCCTACATCAACGACGTGGACACTGCGTCACCCAAGCTGCGAGTTCTTGGCAATGGTAGCAATCCTATCGCACCTAACAACGCAGGCGTTCCCTCGGGCGCTATTATCAACTGTAACTTCTACAGCACTACCGACAACGTGGCTTCAGGGCATGGGGTGACAACCCTTGCTGCTAACACGAGCCTCCATGATCCGATAAACTTTGGATACAGCTTAGGTAACACCCTACCTACCTACGGCTGCTACGAGATCACTACGGTGGTACGTAACGGCTCAGGGCAGAACAAGACTTCTCTCACGACCACTCAGCTACCCCCGCTGGATGTCTATGGATACTACGACGCCTCGCAAGGGGTCATCGTGACCATGAATGATGGCAGCGGTCTCCCATACGATTGGGAGGTTCAGGTCACTGAGAAGTACAACACGTACCGTGACCTTGGCCTCAACCAAGACATCACTTCTGACTACACGTTCACTGAAGAGTACATCGATAGCTCATCCCCTGAGTTAGGTGTCTTCGTTGTAGTGACACGAAACGGCGGCGTCACAGGCCCTCCGAACAACACTTACATGAGAACCCGCTACTTCTGGGACCTAGATCCCGGCGGTCTTCCCATTGTCGTTCTCCTCAACCAAAACTTCTACAGGTAAAGATAACATGTCATTTAAAGACACCCGCTCGGAGATCGTTCACCGACGCACTTACTCACGCCCTCTCGACGAAGAGGCCGGACTATTCGAGACCCTCGAACAGACTACTGATCGTATCATCCAGCACCAACAGTGGCTGTGGGAGCGTGCCTTGGGCCGTGACCTTAACAGCGAAGAGCTAGACGAACTCGACGACCTCTACGACATCTTCTACTCCCTCGAAGCGTCCCCTAGTGGCCGAACACGGTGGCTCGGTGGTACTGAGGTTGCTAAGACCCGTGAAGCCTCACAGTTCAACTGTAGCTTCAACACTGTACGCACGCCTTCTGACGTGGTTGACGCCTTCTGGCTGCTCCTACAGGGCTGTGGCGTAGGCTTCTCCCCTGCTGTTGGCGTACTCCGTGGCTTCCACAAGCCGGTAGGTGTAGAGATCAAGCGGTCCCACCGGACTACTAAAGGTGGCCGTGAGACCACGAAGCTGCTGAGCCTGCCGATGAAGGGCCACTACACGCTCTCCGTTGGTGACAGCGCTGAGGCATGGGCTAAGTCTATCGGTAAGCTCCTGACACTCCCAGCGGACGCTGAGAAGCTGCTTATCGACTTCTCTGAGATCCGCCCCGGCGGTGAGCGGTTGTCTGGCTACGGTTGGATCAGTTCTGGCGACGGTACACTCGCTGACGCTTACGAAAAGATTGCTGGCGTACTCAACAACAGAAACGGTAACCTGTTGAACGAGTTGGATATTCTTGACTTGCTTAACCTTTTAGGTACTACTCTGTCCTCCCGTCGCTCCGCTGAGATTGCTCTGCTGGACATCGATAACGAGATGGCGCACGACTTTATCGAAGCGAAGAAGGATCACTGGATCGACCGCCCGTGGCGTGGACAGTCCAACAACTCCGTAGTCTTCTGGGACAAGCCCTCCCGCCTAGAGTTGGAAGGTGTGTTTGCCAAGATGATCGAAGCTGGTGGCTCTGAGCCGGGCTTCATCAACGGTGCTGCTGCGAAGAAGCGTGCCCCATGGTTTAAGGGCGTGAACCCTTGTGCCGAGATTATGTTGGGTGACACCAGTTTCTGTAACTTGGTGGAGATTGACCTCAGCAAGTTCTCGTTAAAGAACCCTACGATCCTCAAGGTTGTCCGTCTGGTGTCTCGTGCGAACTACCGCCAGACATGCGTGAACTTTAAAGACGGCGTACTCCAGCCCGGTTGGGATGAGTCCAACGACTACCTACGTCTGATGGGCGTCGGTATCACCGGCATCGCCGCTGCTAACCCCAGCGCAGAATACCTACAGGCTCTACGTGCGGCTGCACATGATGCTGCTCATGAGATGGCTGACGAACTGGGTCTCCCACGTTCCAAGGCAATCACCACGATCAAGCCTTCCGGCACTCTGTCCAAGGTCATGAGCACAACTGAGGGCGTACACAAGCCTCTCGGTAAGTACCTGATTAACAACGTAAAGTTCTCGATTAACGACCCTCTGGTACCCCGCCTCAAAGAAGCTGGTTACCGCAACTTCCCCGATCCGTACTCCCCTGCCGATGCAATCATCTTCAGCTTCCCCGTTGTGTGGGACACTGTGGATTTCGACAAGGTGGACGGCAAGGAAGTGAACCTTGAGAGCGCCGTTAAGCAGCTCGACCGCTACAAGCTGATGATGGACAACTACGTAGATCACAACTGTTCGGTGACGATCTCCTACGACCCCTCAGAGGTCAAGGACATCCTCAAGTGGCTGCTGGAGAACTGGGACACCTACGTGGGTGTTAGCTGGATCTTCCGTAACGATCCTACCAAGACCGCTCAGGACTTGGGCTACCCCTACTTGCCTCAGGAAGTCATCACTCAGGAAGAATACGAGGAATACGCAGCTACTCTTAGCGAAGTAAATCTCGACGCAACCGACCAGATGGATGACCTCGAAGACCCTGATTGTGCAACCGGTGCGTGTCCTGTTCGTTAAAGCGTAGACTATAAGGAAACATATAAGATGAAAACACCTTATATATCAATAGAACTCTTAGAGTACCTCAAGGGAACCTTCCCTAATACGGTTCCTATGTCGGATGACGTAGACCTCGGTATGGTGAAGAAGATGCAAGGCATCCAAACCGTCATCAACCTCCTTGAGGCAACCCATAAGAAACAACAGAAGATGGATTAAAGACATGGCTATTCCATACCTCGGCATTGCTGGAGGACTACTCTTAGGTGCTGCTGTTACTGGTCTAGCTGGTCGCTTCTTCGGCAATCGAGGTGGGGAGCAGGCGCAACAGCCTACCCCTGCCGTCCAGCCTCCTGCTCGTAATACAAGTAGTACCGCCTTCCGCCCCACGGCTAACCCCCAAGGCATCCAGCGTCCTACCTACCAGCAGTCCACAAGCTACAGATCGAGAGGGTCCTTTGGTGGGTCCTCTCCGATTGCCTCTGCCAAGCCCATCACGGTTGCAGCTCAGGCTGAAACAATTGCTGACAATATCACCTCCCTTCCAATCTTCACACCTACGGCCCCTGAGCCGGTGACGACGACAGAGAACTACCAGTCCGTTAAGCGGTTGGAAGTCAAGAAGTCGAAGGCGGGTGAGCAAACCCTTCGTAACCCATTGGACAAGGACCGTACGTCCTCAGCCATCCAGAGTGGTCTACCGTCCATCGGTGTCTCCTCTAGTGGCCCAGCGGGTATCCAACAGTCCGTACGCCCGATCAAGGGTATCGTAAATGACAAACGAGGTAGCAACTAATGCTCGGCCAATGCAAAGCCATCTACAATAAGCTCTCAGGCCAGCGTAACGTGTACCTCGACCGTGCCCGTGCGTTTGCTTCTGTGACCATTCCGTCTCTGATGATGGAAGAAGGTCACAACGAAAGCACTAAGATCCATACCCCCTACTCATCCATCTCGGCTGTAGGGGTCCAGAACCTCGCATCTAAGTTGCAGATGGCGCTGTTCCCGCCTAACCAGTCCTTCTTCAAGATGGACGTTGATCGCTTTACCCTCATGGAACTCACCGGTGGTGACCCTACGAAGCGTGCTGCGGTAGACGAACAGTTAGCTCACGTTGAACGTGCGGTGATGTCTGAGATGGAAAAGAACGCTATGCGGTCTCCCATCTTCGAAGCACTCCGGCACCTCATTGTAACGGGTAACTACCTGCTGCATATCGGCAAGGAAGGCGTTAAGGGTTACTCCTTGGATAAGTACGTGGTCACACGGGATCCTGAGGGTAACATCAAGCAGGTCATCATCAAGGAGGAGTTTCATATCGAGACCCTGCCTGAGGATGTACTGGCACTGACCTCCTTCTCAGCAGATGACAGCGGTGGCTCTAGTAAGCCCGTCTCCATCTACACTAAGTTCTACATCGATGGGAAGAAGTGGAAGACCTACCAAGAAGTCGAGGATGTTATGATCCCCGGCACCGAAGGCTCCTACCCTATCGATGAACCACCATTCATGCCTCTCCGTTGGACAGCTATTGCTGGCGAACACTACGGACGTGCTCACGTAGAAAGTTTCTACGGTGACATCCGTGCCCTCGAAGGTCTCTCTAAGGCCATCGTGGATAGCGCTACAGCATCCGCCCGTCTCCTCGTTCTGGTGAACCCTATGGGTACCACTGACGAAGACGACGTAGCGAAAGCCCCTAACGGTGCAGTCATTGCCGGCGGTGCAGATGACATCCAGTTCATGAAAGTTGATAAGGGCGCAGACATGGCCGTAGCATCCCAACAGGTGCAGCGACTAGAGATGCGTATCTCCCAAGCCTTCCTGAGTGAGCAAGGTGCTCTCCGAGATGGTGAGCGTGTAACCGCTGAAGAAGTACGGATGCGTGCCCAGCAGCTTGAGAACACCCTTGGTGGTGTCTACTCGGTACTGAGCAATGAACTCCAGCTTCCTCTGGTACGCCGCTTGATGGCCCAGATGACCAAAGCGAAGAAACTCCCAGAGCTACCTAAGGACGTGGTTGAACCTACCATCGTCACCGGTCTCGACGCTCTAGGACGTGGACACGACCTCAACAAGTACATGCAGCTTCTACAGGCTCTGTCTCCTTTGGGACCAGAGGCGCTCGGTAGGGTGAACATGGGTGATCTTGTGAAGCGTGTCGGTATCTCGCTCGGTCTCGAAATGGATGGCCTCATATATAACGAACAAGAAATCCAACAACAACAGGCACAGGCACAAGAGCAGCAAGCACAGCAGATGATGATGCAAGCAGGCGCTAACGCCGTGGGCCAACCCCAAGGATAATAAAATAACATGAGTACTGAAAGCGTAAGCGTATCTACCTCTGATCCTGTAGTAGAGCCAACAATGGAAGAGACACTCTCTGCCGTTGGTCTCGATGCTGAAGGCAACAAGGTAGGTGACGCTCCAGCAGAGCCTTTGCTAGGCAAGTTTCAGACCGTCGAAGATCTCGCCAAGGCTTACTCCGAATTGGAGAAGAAGCTGGGTAGCGGAGAAGTTCAAGCAGCTAAGTCGGTATCTGAGGATGACCTCAAGATCACCCCTAAGGCTACTGAACCTGAACACAGCGCAGCCGACATGGATGCACTGCTCAAGTCAGGGACGATCACCCAAGACATGTACAACACCTACGTAGCTGGCCAAGAGGCTGCTACCTCGGCGTTCCAGTCTGAGGTGTACTCGGCTGCTGGTGGCGAAGCTGAATATAATGACCTTATCGGTTGGGCAGCAGACAACATGTCTGAGGCTGACATCGACACCTTCAACGACCTTCTCAACTCAGGCAACACCTCAGCGGTGAAGCTTGCTGTATCTGGTCTCAATGCCCAGCGTGGCTCCTCAGGTGCTCAAGAGCCATCCCGCAACATTGCTGGTGGTACGCCTCCCTCTGCCGACAAATTCGATAATTGGCAACAGGTTCAGGCGGCGATGAGTGACCCCCGCTACAGCAAGGACCCTGCTTTCAATGCTGAGGTCGTAAACAAGATTGGTCGTTCTGGCCTGTAAACCACAAACGAAAGGAGGCACTCATGTGTACATCTTCCCCATATAACGAGTGTCTCCATTGTGGGATCAGTTTTACCCCTGTCCGTAAGGGTCATAACTACTGTGCTAAGAAGTGCGCTCAAAAGGCGTGCCGCACTGCAAACCCCGAAAAGCAGCGTGCGCAGAAGAGGGCGTGGTATAAGGCGAACCGAACGGGCGAGTTGGACAAGGTTTTCCAGCGTACATACGGCATCACCCTTGAGGAGCGAAACGATATGTTCGCAGGTCAGGACGGGCGCTGCGCCATCTGTGACGGCCATATGACTTTGGAGGGTCGCAAGAAAGATAGCGCACACGTAGATCATTGCCATACGACTGGCGAGGTTTATTCCCTACTCTGCAACGGGTGTAATACAGGGCTGGGTTCATTGGGTGAAAACCCCGTGATCCTCGCTAAGGCCATCCAGTATCTTACAGAAACCGGAAAGGTCCCCACACGATGAACATCTACACAGGACCATGGGCATACGCCCTAGATGACAAATCCGTACCGGCTTCGGTTCGGTTACGTAACTTGGGTGCCATTGGGTCCACTCGTGACAAACATGAGGCAAGATTTGGCGCACTCAGCGCTCAAGAACTACCTGCCTCAGATGGCTCCCAGTTACCTACTCCGGCGTTCTCCTCGATCTATGGGGGCGCTGCCTACTATGGCCATTACGTCATCCGACGTGCTGAAGTAAAGCCCGGTGTGACGACTATTGCCGCTATAATCGAGGCTTATTCCACCGGTAACGCTGATACGTACGGTAACACCGTAGTACGTGATAGTGGCCTTGGGATGTACGAGGGTATCGACCTTTGGAGAGATCCTGAGGGATACCTGAAGCTGTACCGAGTGATGATCTCAATGTCGAAATGGGAAGCAGGGGCTAGGTCCTCATCCGCTCCCGGCTACGATGCTTACATGACCGTCTACAACCTAGCTGATCAAGCAGTGGTGGACGAACTCTATTGGGGCATGGTTCACGGTTTACGTGAGGCTTGGCGTGACCAAGGGTACACCATTGAGGTGACCCCTGAAGAAGTATTCATTTACGAGGCACCTGAGGCTCCCGTCGAAGAAGACGAAGAAGAGCCGTCTGACCCTCTCATCAATGGCATGTCAGGCTGGCGTACAGTCATCTCAGGTGGCCTTGGTATCCTCGCTACATTCTTCTCCGCTGTGTTCGACATCTTTGGACTGGAGAACGCTGAGAAGCTCGGCAATGTCACCGCTCAGGTGTTCATCGGCCTTGCGATCCTCTTCCTCGTTTTGAAGTTTTGGAAGCGTATCGAACGCATTTTGAAGAAAGGGGTGAAGAGCCTTGGCTAAGATAATTAAATGGCTGGACCGTGTGTGGTCTGCCGCCCTGCTGATCACTCTTGGTCTCGCCGGTCTCCTCTGGTGGTCCAATAAGAACGCAGTAAACTCCTACAAGGACAACATCGATGAAGAAGCTAACACTCGTGGGCGACACGCTAACGATGCTGCTGCCGATGCTATGCGTCTTAGCCCTAGTGAGCGTGCTGAGCGGATGCGCAGTAAAAATTGGTGGCGGGATTGAAGCTGCCTGTGGGCAGTGGGATCCGATCTACGCAAGCAAAGTAGATAGTCTTGAGACTGTTGAACAGATTTACATGAACAACGTCAAACAAGAGGCTTTCTGTGATGGCGTATAAGCGTGACTACAAAAAAGAATATAAAGCCTCACGTACCCCTGAGCGTCGTAAAGCGAACATCATGCGCAAGCGTGCCAGACGCCTTATGATTAAGAAGAAGGGTGCAGCGGCGGTTCGTGGCAAAGAAGTTGATCACAAGAACCACAACACTAGCGATAACTCTTCGAAGAACCTACGGATCATTTCGAAAAAAGCGAACCGTACGAAGCAACCGAAGCGCAAGTAATTTCAGTCAGAGGGGCGCTGTATTTAAGCCCCTCATACGTGCTGCTCCTAGCAGGCGTAGCTACCGGATTAGTGCACACTCCCGGTAAAGAACCCGTCCGAAGACAAGACAAGCGATATGAGGCCCCTGCGGGGATAACCTTGAGGAAGTTGGCTGCTCTAAGCGCCGGGATCGATCCAAAAAACATTCCCTCCCCATTCGGGGACATACCCTATATATGAAAGGCCAATATCATGGCTCAGACTGACAACTACACCCCATTGAAGGTTGATACCTTTGCTGGCTCCGCTGGTACCCATAACTACGCTAACAACCGTGACCTCCTCCTCAAGGCGTTCTCGGGCGAGATGATCCGTCACTTCGATGAGAAGTTTGCTCTGAAGAACGGCGTACGCTCCATTTCCTTGAACGGTGGTATTTCTGCTCAATTTCCAGCAATCGGTCGTGCTTCCGCTGATACGTTTGTACCCGGTCAAGAGATCGTAGGTCAGACCATCGACACCGCTGAGAAGGTTGTCACCATCGACGACACAATCATCAGCTCCGTATGGATCCACAACATCGACCAGATGCTTACGCACTTCGAATTCCGTGGTGAGTACAGCAAGCAAATGGCTTCCGCTATGGCTCTGACCATGGAACGCAAGTTGTTCCAACGTGCCGTTGGCGTAGCTCGCTTGGGCGACCAGTTCAACGCTGCTTCCGTCGCTGGTATCGATGCTGCTACCGCTGCTGCTACCGGTAAGGGCGCTGGCCTCGTTGGTATGAACAACGCTGTAACTAAGCACGTCGGCACCGCTGGTGGCGCTGCTGAGCTTATCAACGCTGCGTTTGAAGCTGCTGCATACTTCGACATGGAAGACATCCCATACGAAGATCGTGCTCTGTACGTAGCTCCGTCTACCTACTACGCTCTGATCAACAGCAACGACACAACTGTCTCCAAGCTGCTGAACCGTGACCTGTCCACGAACGGTGACTTCGCTAAGGCTGAGTTGTACCAAGTTGCAGGCTTTAACCTGATCAAGACCAACCACATGGCGATCAACGGTACCGCTAACAGCAACACCGGTCCAGATGGCCGTACGCCAATGAACTCCGCTACTGGCGGCTTCGGCGACGATTACGCTATCAACGCTACCGACACGCTCGGCATGTTCATGCACTCCTCTGCCATTGGCATGATCAAGGCTCAGGACATGGTTACCGAGACTGAGTACTCTGTAGCTAAGCAGGGCACCTTGCTCGCTTCCAAGATGCTCTTCGGTTCCGACGTTCTGCGTCCTTCGGCTCTGTACGAAGTACGTAAAGCTGCTGACGCTTAAGTCATAAACTACCTTTCAAGGGGGGTCCTTAGCGGGGCTCCCCTTTTAAAATCAACCTAAGGCGGATACAATGCTTACACCATCTACCAAACTCGATGCAGTGAACAGTCTACTGACGGCTGTAGGCGAGTACCCCGTATCAAACCTCGTAGACGACATTGCCGAGGCACAGATTGCCATCCAAGTCATCGATGAGGTCTCCCGTGAATTGCAGAGCCGTGGCTGGAGTTGGAACACTCGCCGTAAGGCTAAGCTCACACCTGACACGAACAACAACATCTTTGTCCCTACCAACGTCACCCGAGTGGACGCTACGGATGTCAATGGGTGGAACGACCGTACACAGCGGTTCACCATTCGTAACTCCAAGCTGTTCAACATGGTTGACTTCACGGCTACCTTCGAGACCGAAGTGTATGCCGACTTGGTTTACCTGTGGGACTTCGATGACCTCCCAGAAGAAGCCCGTCGCTTCATTACCCTCGACGCACAGCACCGCTACATGAACCGTGTAGTAGGCGCAGACGCTGACATGGCCCAAGTGCAGGCTCAAGCCTCCCGTGCCTACGTCGCTCTGAAGCAGGACGAAGGTAAGAACGCAGACCGCAACG
>Ga0209534_10002117_pt1 | contig 20048 bp, 22 predicted proteins | sample COG_07_FD_184751 | JGI IMG/M metagenome (GOLD analysis project Ga0209534, IMG submission 184751) | Pelagic Microbial community sample from North Sea - COGITO 998_met_07 (SPAdes) (version 2) | ecosystem: Environmental > Aquatic > Marine > Neritic zone/Coastal water | place: Helgoland, sampling...
CGCAATAGCATTTGGTATAGCCTCAATCCTACTCAGATCATCTCCTCCTAAATAATGCCCAAAATACTCCTGAACAACCAACGCTAAAACAGAATAAATCATCCCGTGCTTAAAAAGTAACCATTTCGAACTACTTGTTTTAACCATACCATAAGCAAGTATCATTGGATACACATAAAACAAAGTACAAAATAAACCACTAAAAAAATTAATAGAAATATAATGCATAAAAATTAAATACCACAAATATAATTGCATCTTATTCATATTCTTATTACTCAAATTAAACAAAGGCGGCACCCAACAAGAAATACCATAAAAAGTAAATGGCATACCTATTGTATGAACACAACTATTCCAACTACTTAAATGTACCTCCGCATAATAATCAAGCCCATCCTCCCCATTTGTAAAATTACAAATATTCATAATAGGTGTGGTGAAAATAGACCCAACGGTCAATAGTATCATCTCTAAATTACTCAACATTCTAAATAAATTATCTATATCTTCTTTAAGTTTGTTTTATATAGATATTCATTATTTAAACTACTTATGAATTGTTCTAACTTTCTATTTCTATTTCTTATGTGGGGTAAATCCAAATTATAATTTCTATTCTGCATATTTGTTTTTGTTTTCGTATGTTTTAGAATAGGGATTACTTTTTCTCGTTTTTTTATATTAAAGTTTCTACTTATAAACTCTAATACTTTTCCATAATTCTTTTGTAAATCTCCTAAATTAAGAAATAAATAATTTTCCATATGTGACATAGCACCTAAATAACTTAATATTTTACCATAACGTATAGAAACAATATTTGAACGTTCTCTCATATCCCAATTCATTGGATTTCTTGGTCTTCTATCCCTTGGTAAAATAGGTTTTCTTATAAATTCTTTTATATTTCGTCTTCTTATTATATGATATGGGTTCTTATACATAGATTTCAACCAAGGTTTTAAATCTCTTATCAAAAATATAAATAATGTATTCCTTTTAAATTTTTTAACAATATTCTTATATAAAAAACTATGTTTCCAACCCATTCTATTTGTAAAATGACCTCCTTCTATATTAACGTGTAAAAGATTTCGTCTTAATAATTTTTCAAGAAAATTCGTTCCACTATTCCTTTCACCATAAATTTTGATATATACCATTTAATTTTTATAATATTATTTTTTCAACGCAAAAACGATAATTTAGATACTTTCAAGTAAATTATAGAATTCCAAATCTTCAATAGAAGTATCCACTGAAAAATATAAACCAAATGTATAAATAACTGACGTTGGTTTTCTAAAAATTACTGAATTTCCAGAATTATCTCTGTAAAGTAATACATATTTTTTATCATCATCTTCTGTCCTTTTCACTTCTTTCCATTCTTTCAATGTATTTCCAGGATGTACCTTATTATATTCAATAAAAAGTTCATTCAAATTCATCTTATGAGCGGATGAAATAACATTTTTAACATCCATCCAATCATCTGGTTCTATGTACGTCTCCGGTTCATATGAAAAATAGATATATCTTTTACAAATTTCATAATACTTCTTTTCACGCTTTTCATATTCGTCAGATACCAAAAAATTTTGTTGAGTATTCATATTTTAATGTATTTTTAAAGGTCTATAATTTTTAAATTCATTTTTTTTTATTTAAGAAATTCTAAGAGTATATTATATAATGGAACGTGTAAATGTTTATGAAAATGTTGAAACTTCAATTTATTATTTAGATGCCTCAAATCCAGAAATACCAAATAGTGATATTTATGTAGCAGAATATACTAATTTCAAAAATAAAAAAGAATTGTCTGATTTTATCAATATGAGAATTGATGAAATTATTGAAAAGTATTATGGTAATAAGAATAAAATTGAAATTGTAAAGAATGGAAACGTATTAAGTTTTGAATTTTCTGTAAATGATGAAAATGAGAATATTATGACAAGATATAAATGTTCCATAAGTTACTCTTTATAAATTTTGTTTTCTGTTTTGTTAAACTAATTTATTCACTTTCATCCAATGTTTTATCCTTTTTTGTCTTATTTTATTTATTAAGTGGAATTCTTTTTTAGTTAATAAATCGTAATTATCCATTAAATATATTAAACGTTCCAATTGTTTTGTTCTCTTCTCTATTATCCTTTTACTAAAATTATATAATTGAAGTAAAAAAGCCACATCATCTACTTTCTCATATTTAGGATTTTCTGCACTCAATTCTCTAATAACTTTTTCAGGAACTTTCTTTTTACCTAAACATACTAAATAAAACTCTCCTGAACGGAAATTAACAACAGGTTTGAAAAAATATGTTTTATCAAAATATTTATACATATTGTAAATAATTGATATTTCAATATCTGTACGTAAAGGTAAATAAAACTTTAATAAACAATTCTTTCCTTCTGGAACATTCATTAACATAAATAAAGATGAATAGAACAAAAGTTTTGCTGAATGTTCGTCTCTTGTATTCTCACCTAAACCACAGTCAGAAGTGATTAGATCAACATCTTTACAATATTTTGCTAAACTTTTTATATTTTCTATTTTAGTAACATCTCCTGTATTATCTTTTCCAAAATGCCATTTATTTGAATTCTTTGTTGGAACTACTGGGATTTTTCCAAACTTTTTTATAACATCTTCATCTTTATCATTTAAACTTGAAGCATTATAATCTAATGTACCTTTCAAAATAGTTTCAACATAAAATTTAATCATTTTAATAAAATTACCAGGTGCTTCACATATATGAAATGTTTTAACAACTTTCTTTTTTGGAATTAAATCCTTAAATGCTACTATCATCTCATTCATTTTAATTCCTGCCTGAGTTATTTTAAATCCATAATCGCCAATTAACTCTTTTTTGAAACGTTTATCTTTAAATATCTCAAATTCATAAACTACTTTTTCAAATAATTCTTCTGGATATTTATTTTTATTATCCATAATTTTACCTATATCATCATATTCCTTTGTTAATTTTTCAAAAAAGAATTTTTCAGTTTCATTATTAACATTAATATTATTAAACTCTTTTGATTTAGTGAATTTAAGTTTAATAGGTAAATCAACAGTGAATAACTCACTAAATACGTAAAAATCAAATAAAGATTTTTTTTTCTTAGGTTCTTTATTACCACCTACTTTGAAATGTTTATTATTTTTTTTTACAAAATTATATTCTCTTGAATACTTATTATGATAAAAAGGGGAATAATTGGATAATCTAAATAAAACCTTCAAATAATCATTAATCTTATTAGATTTCTTCAAAAAATCTTTATCCATATACAATTATACAAGAAATTTATAAAATAAATACTTTTTATTTATTTTATAGGATAAATTATATTTAACGTAACATTTATTTCTTCATCTTTTTAGTCATAGCCATATTCTCTTTTTTGTATGGTGTCATAAGTTTCTTTAAGTTTCCTGCTGCCTTTCTGGCTCTTGCTGCTGCTGCTTTGTTTTTCTTTTCCATAAATTCTTCGTGGTTCATAAGTAAATCATCCATTTCTTTTTTGATTTGGTCGATAAGCATTTTATATATTAAATGAGATTTTTATTTTTTGTTTTATTTTTAATTTATTTTATTACTAAATAAAATATCTATTTTATTATAAAAAATGGTTAATTACAGATTTTTTAGTAGAAAAAATGGATGGGTTCGTGGTGCAGATGTTAAATATTTTCATTCACAAGAAATTATTGATGAATTAGATGAGAGTTCTATATTTGTTGATTGGAATGGGAAACAGATTTTGAATAGTTTAGATAGAATTACTAATCAAAATCTCAAAGATAATGTAAGAGTATTATGTGAGAAATATCCTTCGTGGAATTATTATCCTTCTAATACACGTATAACAGATTTAAGAATTTACACATAATCGCATTTTATCGCTGTTTCATTTATCAATTTGAAAGGTTTGCCACATCCATATATTAATCCATTCTTAAATAATCTTTCACAAACTTCTTTTTTAGCGTGTGGGTTCATCTGTTTCATTGTCTTTTTCATAACTCCGTGTCTAAAAATAGCACATTTAATATCTTTTTTATAAATTACTATATTATCATAACAATGGGGACATATTGTAATAATAATCTCTTTATCTTGTTCCATTATAATTATTTAGAATATTTTTCAAAATTAGAATTTACAAAATCCCAATTTATTATATTAAAGAATGCTCTAATGTAAGAATTCCTTTTATTTTGATATTTCAAATAATATGCATGTTTTGCACATGGCATTACAAACAATGACAAGAACACTCCCGTTTTGACTTTTTGAGGCGTCGAAGCCCCTTCAGCCAACCGTACATAGTTGTTGTTGTTGTCGTTAATTTTTTTTTTAATTATTAGAATAAAAAAATTGGTTTTTTTGCATCATTTTTTTATAATTAATGTTCCTTCATCGATAACAAGGACCACATACATAGTCCCACATAGGCAATCCGCATTCTTCACACCGTGTGCAGTCTATGCACAAGCCCTCAAAGAGATCGGTCGCGCGCTGGTCACCGCAAACGGTCTCTTTGCACAAGCGACAGACAATGGTGCAATCACGGCAGTACCATACGCCACGACGCAGGCGGGGGTAGGACACGTTTCTCTTACAGCCATCACCCCTGCAGCGGAAGGCTTGTCCGTTTAATGTTTCTTCCGGGGGGGGAACGTCATCCTCCGGGTTTTCCCGAAGGAAATCGAGCAACACATCCACAACAGCCACACCAGCCACAACAGCCTTCGACATTTCGAAAAAACTGAGAATTCGAAAAAACTGAGAAGTGTAAAGGGTTGAAAGAGAGTATTTGTTATCATTAATAAAAAAAAATGTAGATTTTTTTTGCATCATTTTTTTTTTATGTTGAAAAAACATTTAAGACATACCTCTAATTTTATATCAAATAATCTAAATAGATATATTAAATCTTTTTGTGCAGATATTAACAACCTTACGTCGGCTTCAATTTTTTTACGAAAAAGCATATTTTCAGCATTTAGATTAGATTTCTTGAGATAAATGAATTCTCATTGTTTTTCTATCAATATATGGTTCTAATCCTGAATATGTGTAATTAAGTTTTGGAAGTTTATACATATATAACTTAAAAAAATATTTTTCTTATTATATAATGTCTGAAATGGAAGAGAATATTTTATTAAAATTATATAAAAGTGTTGAAGTTGATAAAGAAAAACTTTCACAATTGAAGGAAGTACCTTCAACGTATCAATGGGAGATGATAAGACAGAATATTAAATTTATTCTTTTATTTATAGATAAAGTTCAACTTACACTTTCACCATTGTTAGTTAAACACGGGCATTTAGTTGCTTGTGGGGAATATGAAGTATTTTTAGGTTTATGGAATGAAATAAATGAGAAATATCCTAAATATTCTGTATTATTTAATATTTTGAAGGGATTAACAAAAGATACAAGATTTAATAGAGAAAATGATATTGAGGATGAATTGCAGAGATATTTTAATTTTATTAAAAGTTATTTTAGTGATTTATATGATGATATTATAGGTTCTTGGTTCAAATGTGTTTTATATGGTGATGTTAAGTTAAGTAAAATGGGAGACGGTTCATTATATTTTCCAGATCCATCTGTTTCGAGTGATACAAATAAAATAGTAAATGATATATACAAGTATATTGCTAATTATTTAGATGAAAATAAGAAAAATACTCTTTATTATGTAGATATGTATTTTAATGATGATATATTCAACAAGCGTAATTTTGGGTTATTATCAGTATCGGTTGTTAGTGCTTTGTGGTTGATTTCAAGGTTTTCTAAAAAAAATTGAATTTATTTTGGTTTAAATGTATAATTATAGGTTTATAATTATGGATTTTGATAATAATAATCTTTTTACTTGTGACGCGGATCAATTTATAGTTCAAACGTTAAAGTGTTTTAAGCATTTAAGGGAATGTAATAAAAATTTAGAATTTCACGTTTTTGGGAGTCAACCGTTTAATTATATATTGAATGGTAATTTTTTGAAAGATAGTGATATTGATATTCTTTGTAATCAGGAATTTTATGATGAATTCTGTGATCTTGTTAATGAGAATAAAGGTGGAACTGATGTAAAGATTGATTTAAAAGGAGGTAATTCCCTGGATGGATCACCATCATTATTGAAATATAATCTAATAGATAAACTTTCTAAGGTGATGATTACGATAGACGGAAAGGTGTTTAAATTTGATTTTGTTATTACTTCTTGGCATAACATCGATGAGGTTATTTCTAAATATTCACAGAATTTGGTTTCAAATAAATGTTTAGTTTATGATTACAAATTTGATAATGAAGAAATTAAATTTAATCCTCTTTTTAGTGCTAATATGATTAAATCACTTTATCGTCCGGACTTTTGTAATGGAACGATGAGAACATTGTTATATTACACTAATATGTATTCGAAACTGTTTAATGAAAATGGTTTGAATATAGATTACAATTTAGTTAAACGTAAAGATGTTAAATATATGATTGATTTGGATTCTTACAAAGATAATAATGAGGTTTTTTCAAAATTACTCGATACAGTCTTTCAAAAGAGAACTTCTTGGATTACATTTGAAAGTGATATCTATTTGAGATTTTTAGTTTTCAATGAACTTTTTACATTCCCTTTAACAGAGGATATGATGTATTATTTGGAAAATTTAAATCTTTTAAATAAAATCAAAGGAGAATATGATATATATAAACGTTGGCTTTTTTTACTTAAACGGACTTTATCAGGAGAGGTTTTATTGAAGTTTCTTGAAAAAAATGGTTTGAGTGAAAAAGAGTTAATGAAGAGTGAAGATGTTCTTTTTTTAAAGGGTAAGATGAAACTCTTGGTTTTAGATTTGGGAAAGAATTACATGGAAATTCGTGATGAATGTTCTTGTTACATTTGTATGGAAGAGTTTGATATGAGTAGTCCAATTCATTTTTGTGAAAACGGGCATTTTACTCATTTGAGTTGTGCGATGAAGCAGAAACGTATCTTTATTAATAAGGCGTTGAGGGATATTAACTTTGATGAGGAATTTGAGGAAGATACAAATAATTGTTGTGGGATGTGTAGAGAACAACAGGTTGATATTGATACTTTACCTGTTGTGGACCATTCTGCTATTATTGATTTGTATAAATATAAAGATGAAAGGATGAAAGATTTAGATTTATATGAATACTCTGACTATTTACTTAATAAAAACTCTTCAATTAATATATGTGAATGTAATTTAACGGAAACGTCAAGTGATTACATTTTAAGAAAAGTTGAATATTTGAAGAAAATTAAATAACATTTTTTGAATTTATTTGAAAAGACTTAAAATTAAAATTATAATAAAAAATAATGAATAAATTCGTAGAACATCAGCGTTTAACAGAGGATAGAGATTTTGATTTGAAGTATATGACAATAGGATTATGTGGAGAGGTAGGTGAGGTGTGTAATGAGATCAAGAAGATGGAAAGGGATGATGGTAATGTATTGAATGAGGAAAGGTTGAAGAAAATAAAATTAGAGATGGGGGACGTATTATGGTATTATATAGGGATTTGTAGAAGATTAGGGGTTTCAATAGAGGAAATTATTGAAATGAATTATAAAAAATTGCGTTCATATGATGATTATGAAGAGGTAGTTACACGGAATAGCCATCAATAGACAATGTTTCGATGAACTTATCTTTTGTGATATATACATATTTACCAGTTTCATCCCAATAAGGAATACCATCAACATATTCCAACATATAAACCTCAATGGTTTCTCCTAATGTAAGTTCATCAGGAGAAGCAACGATCATTTTGTTAGTATCATCATTAACAATCATCTTGGCAACACCAACGATAAGGTATTGTGATTTCAATTCCCGGATAAGTGTTTTGTCGCCAACAATATGACGTAAAGTAAAAATATTTCCAATAGAAGTCATAATAGAAATATATATTTTAAGGGTTAAATATTAAAAAAATCATTTTTTTCCCCACGCGCGACCCCACAAATTCTTTTTAACGATATTATGAAAATATGGTTAAAACCAACGAACGTAGTGAGTTTTATTTAATGATAATATTCATCATTATTTTTAATATTGATTATGTGGGAAATAATATGATTGACTTGTTAGTCAATCTATCAAAATTTAAATCATCAAAATTTATTTCATCAAAATTTACTTTAATAGTCTATATTTATAATTAAGCGTTAAGTAAGTATTTTTTCAATTCTTTTATAAGATTATCTTTATTTCGTTTATTTTCATTATTTTGTTGTAAATAGTTTGATAAGTCATTTAATAATAAATTTATATCATCATTATTTTTGTTATAATTAAGTATTTTATTTATGTTGTGAATAAATAATAAAAGTTGATATGTGTTCCAATAATGTGAATCGAATGATTTATAATGTGATGTTAATTTATAATATTTCAATAATATGTAATAATATTCATTGTTATTAAAAATAATTAAATTCTTATTACCTTTTCCCATATTTATAATTTTTTGATTAAATTTTTCATAATTTTCTCTAAAATTGTTATAATAATCTTTTAATTGAGGAAGAGATAAATTGAAATTATGTCTATTAGGATTTTTAATAGTAATTGTTATTAAATAAAACATAAAAATTTTATAAGAATACATAATAGGTTGTATTCCAGGAGTATCAACTAAAACTAAATATCTTTTTGATAATGTAATTAAAAAATTTTTATAATTATTTATCATTTTATCATAAAAATCTTCTGTTGAAGATATTTGTTGAAGAGATAGTTTATGTAAATATATGGTTGTAATATCATTTATACCTAAATTAAAATAAATAATAATATTCTTCGATTTTATTTTTTTTAATAAATTCAATAATTGCTTTTGTAAATTAAGTGTGCTTTCACTTTTAACAATACCTTTTATAGATCCTCCTATACCTGGAATAAAATGAACTTTAATATTTTTATTTTTTTTTATTAAAAGTTTATCATTTAAATTTTTCATATACTTTTTTTTTGGATTATAACCTGAACTCAAATATCCTGTATTAGAATCTCCAACAACTATAATATGAAGCATATACAATTATATATATTTTTCATAAAAACTTTTACATTTACATATTATCAAAGAAATCTTGATAATATTTTTCCCAATCTTTAATAGGTTTTCCTAAAAGTTTATAAAGTGCATCATTATATTCTTTATAGAAAAGGTACAGTTTTGTGAAATCTGTTTTAGAAATTTTGGTTTCATATTGTTTTTTATGAACGTTATTTTTGTAATTTACATTATTTTTACTTTTTATCTTTTCAACACCTAAGAAATCAAATATTTTATTTAATGTTTCAACAGGTTTTTTTTCATAATCTTCTTTAATTAAAATTAAAACTTGTTCTCTTGGAAATAATTGTAAGACATTTGCGAGTTGATATATATAAACACCTCTTTTTATTAAATTAAATTTATCTGGTTTATTAAAATCTAAATTAAATTTTTTTATATATTCATCAATCATATCTTTGAATTTTTTATCTTTTAAATGATGATCTTTCTTTTTTTGATACATATTCCATTGAGAGTAGGCTCTTGATATAGGTTCTCTAAGTACTACAATCAATTTCATTTTTGGATTATATTTATGAATTCTTACTAATGCTTGTTTATTATAAATATATTCCGGTGTTTTCTCGCCATAAATTTTTGGTTTTTTATTAATTTTTTTATTTGATTTCATCCATTGAATATGATTTTCGAGACCTCTATTAAATTTCTTTTCATATTCTTTTGTCCCTGTTTTATATGAATTATCATTTGAAAAGAATGCCATCTCACCTTGATGAAAGAAAATATCTTTATGAAGATTAAGATGTCTCATTAAAGATGTTGTTCCACCTTTTTGGACTCCAATAACTAAAAAGGTTGGTTTAACCATATAAATATAACTTAGATTTTCATTTCAAAGTTCTTATTTAAAATATTTGTATAATTTTTATTATTCAATATTTTTTTTATAATTTTATGATTTGTGACTTTTTTGTATCTTGTTAAATATTTATTTGTATTTTGAATTTCAGTAGATCCTGGATTGAAACTACTTCCTTGTGCTGCGGTACTTACTGCTATTATTGGTTTTTTTAATCCCAATTCTTCATTTAATTTTTTTCTATAATTATTTTTATTTAATATAAATTTATTATAATTAAAAATTATTGTATCTTTATCATTCATATGTGAATATAAATCTTTCCAATATTCGACTGTTTGATTATCCACTAATTTATTATGATTACTTTTAACAATTCTTGAAGCAAAATTATTTAATATATCTCTTATAACAATAATTTTGGTTATTTCATTATTTTTTGTTTCCAGTCTCTTTTCAAATCTTTCCATAACATTAAATTTTTTATCTTCAAGTGAAATAATTAATGTCACATCTTTATCATCAAAAATATTATGAATACCTTGAATATTTTTGTGAATTTCATCATTAAATAAATAACTTTCTGAATTTTTATAGTCAAAAGATTTTACATCTAAACTCCAAGTTTTAATATTATTAAGAAAATAAACTTTTTTTCCTAAACCTGAAATTAAATAGCCTAAAAATAAATGATTACCACTTCTTCTCATTCCATTAACTATGTAAATATTTTTTGCTTTTTCTTTTAGAATATCCAAACTTATTTTTGTATAAAGATTTAATGCAACAGTATATTTTGTTATATTTGTTTTACCTTCTGTTATATTTTCATTTGAAACAGTGTAATTTGCCATTTTTTTTAAATAATTATTTAAATCTTTTAATTTTATAATTTTATCAATCCATTTTCTATTTACACCGCTTGTTTGTAAGTGTAGATGGTGTTGATATTCATTTTGTGGAACTTTTTTTAATTTATTAACGAATTCATTAAATGATACATTTGAAGAAATTACATTTGTTTTATTTTTTTTTATGAAATTATCTCTCTTTTTTTGTAATATCTTATCTTTATAAAACGAATATAATCTCTCAACAGGATCTCTAAATAGTAAGACCTTTTCATAATCTTTGAATTTTTTTAAATTTTTTTCATTCATTTCTATATAATATTTATTATTATTTAGTGGTCCTATTACAGTATGTATATTTTTTCCTTTTGGAAGTTTTGTATTTTCTTCTGTTTCATAAACAAATTTCTTTAATGTAGTACATCCTGATTTTGCGTTCCAAAAGAATATTTTTTTATATTTGTCAGATTTTAAAGTATAATATCTTTTATCAATAACAGTTTTTTTTAATTTATTATTTCCAGAAATAAATTGATAATCATCTTTGTAAATATCTTTTATTTTTTCAATTGTTTCTTCATTAAATTTCAATTTCATTTTATCTTCACCATAATCTACTATTTCAAGTGTATTGTATTTCGAACTATTTAATCCATCTTTCTTCCAATTTATTAAATCAACAAGTATATTTTCTTTTTTATGAATATTTGTTTTATTTGGTGGTGAATTATTATGTTCCCATTCATTTACAGTACCACTTTCTGGTTTTAATACTTTACCTATTTTTTTGGTTATTCTATTATATAAAGCATCATCTTCACCTCCCCATCCCCAGAAATTATTTGGATAACCATTTACTACTTTTAATTGTTTTGGTGTCATAGAAAGAATACCTCCAACAAATTCCCATTGAGTATATTTAGTTTTCCAAACATTTCCAATATGATTTGGATATTTTGGAATACAACTATAATATGGAAGCATATCACTTCTTGGATATATATCAACATCATGTGAAATTATAACATCAAACCCCTGTGCTATTGCCTTTTCAATTCCAATATTAAGAGTTTTACCACGATTAAATTTAATATTATGTTCTGCTTGTTCTATAATAAAGATTTTATAATTGAAACCTTTTAAAAATTCTTTAAAGTGTTCTATAAATTTTTTTAGTTGTTGTGCTCTTTCCTGTTCCTTATTATCTCTATATGGAACAATTATTGCTATTTTAGTATCTTTGAAAACTTTTTTTGATGTAAAAAATATTCTTTCGCTTGTATCTCTATTTTTCCAATAATATTGATACATTTTATTTATTGTATTTTTTGATATTTCATTTCTTCTTTTTTTTCCTGTATTTATCATTTTTTTTTGTCCGTTATTTAAAAGTCCTTTAAATCTACTAATTTTAATTCTTCCACCAGTTTGATTTTTATGTTTTTGGAAATAATTATAATTAGCCATAATGCCATAATATAGATATAAGTAAAGGTGTTCGTTAGTTAATTGATTAATTCTTGTATTTCCGGATTTTGTTATTTTTTTGTATTCTTTTTCATCTAATGATTTAAGTTTATCATTAATTTTATCTAATTCTTTTTTTAATATTTTTTTATTATCTTCTAATCTTGTTTCATTTCTTCTTGATAATTCATTTAATGTAACAAAATAATTAAGATAATCAACATTCGGTCTCATTAATAAATCTGTAAAAGCCAAATATTCTTTTTCATTTGGGTATTGATTAATGTCATTACTTAATTTAACTACTAATCTATTACATAAGAACAATCTTGGAAATCTATTTGACCATTCATATCTACCAGGTAAATCAAATAAATATTTGTAATGACTAAATTTATACATAGGAACATATTTAACATCTCCTTCGAGTAATTCTATTTTCATAGTTTTTTTATCTTGTTCTTCATAAACTATTCTCCTTAATCCTGTTCTTAAATTTGTTGTATCTTTTCCTCTAAAAAATAATTTATTAGATTTTGGTTTTTTATAAATATTTTCTTTAAAAGTTTTTTTCGAAGTATCCCAGTTTTCGCCTTTTCCAAATCTTTTTTTGAAACTGAATTCTAAGAATGTATTATCAGGTAGTAATGGATATTTTTTGTTTTTGATTGTTGCATAGCAGAACATAGGGTATTTTATATCATTCATTTCTAATTCATATGGAAATCTATCAGCGACAAAAACAACAAATTCTGTGTTAGGGACAGGTAATTTATTTTTTTTACAATATTCTAATGTATTATTTAAGTATTTCATCATTAGGTTATATCTTGTATCATCTTTCATAATCTTTCTATCTTTTATATTCATAGAAGCGGTATAATTAGATTTTATGGAAAACTTAACTAATCCACGAGTTATTTTATTCCTTTTATTGTACCACGGATTAGGTCCTTCTTTAATTGGTTTCGCTTTCAATTGTTCTTCGATTAATTGTTTATAAGGAATTGGTTTTGAGAAACTATCAAAACAATCTTTGAAATATTTTTCGAAATATTGTTTGAAAACATTTTTATCTTGTAAAAGATTATCTGGGATTTCCATATATATAATTTATGGATATATTTTTTTTGTTATAATTTTTTTGGGGATTTTCGCCCCACAACATTGGCTGTTTGGATTCACTTGTAAACACGCGTCACCTTGTAGCCAAGGGCTTTAAGGACGGCCACTTCCCACCTCGTGTAGCCCTTGCCGTCCGATGGAGCTTGCGGAATCGCATACCGTTGGGAGTATTTCTTCTCCAACTTTACGTGGAGAGGTTTGGTTCCCTCAAGGTCGCGGAAACCTACGCGGTGAACCGGCAAACCTAGCCTGGCTACTTCTTTTAGCCAGGCTAGGTTTCTCGACGGTTTCCACTTTTCACCGTCGAGGTAGGCCTTCAGGGTCCATGCCGGGGTTCCGGCGTTTTGGTTCTTACGCCTGAAGTCCTCCAACGGGTTTCGAGTCCACCCTTCCTTCATCAGGTCAGGGCCGATCGCGGCGTAACCACGCTTACGTCGCTGAGCAGCAGTAGCAGCAGCACCACCAGCAGCACCAGCAGCACCAGCAGCACCAGCAGCACCAGCAGCACCAGCAGCACGAGCAGGAGCACGAGCAGCAGCAGCAGAAGTAGCAGCAGAAGTAGTAGCAGTAGCACCAGCACCGGCGCCACCACCTCGCGTCCGCTTGTCATCGCCGCCGGTGCTGGTACGCCGACGCCGTTTTTCTGGCCTACGAGTACCAGCAGGACCGGCAGTAGGACCGACGCCAGCACCACCACCAGCAGTACCAGCAGCTTCGGCAGCAGCACGAGCAGGAGCACGAGCAGCCCCACTAGGAGCAGGAGCACGAGCAGCAGCACGAGCAGCAGTAGCACGAGCAGCAGCACGAGCAGCAGCAAGAGCAGCAACAAGAGCAGCACCGTCGCCAGCACCAGCACCGGTGCCAGCACAACCACCCTTTTCCATCTTTCTCTCTCTCTCTCTCTCTCTCTCTCTCTCTCTCTCTCGACGGATTTTGAGAAAAAATCTAGAACAGTGACTCAACGGAGTCTTTAATTAATTCTTATAAAAAAAACCCAAGTTTTTTTTTGCATCATTTTTTTTTAAATAAAAAAAAAATGATTTTTTTAAGTTTAAAGAGTTGAAATTATATTTTTAGTATGACTTCTATTGTAAATAATAATATGATGAATATGACAAGTGCCGAGCGTATCGAGTATCGCCAAGAAAATTGGCAAGGAAAGACGTTTGGAAATGTTTCAAATATGCATTCACGTGTAAGTGATGAAGTTGTGACAATGGAACTTCTATGGAAACCAATTGTTACAAAAGAGATGGAGGAGCATTATTTGAAGAAAAACGGTGAATTAAAGAAAAAGAAAAAATGTGGTCCAAAATATAAATGGAGCAAAATTGACGATTTCTATACAGATATTTTCACTACTCTTCATAGGAAGTATGATGAGGAAGGATTACCTATCGTTGAATATGACTGGGCTACTGAGCCACGTCTTGTTGATGAATATTTCAAAAACTTAGGAAAAAAAGATAAAATGTTGAAATACATTAAATTCTATGAAGATAATTATTACAAGGCTATTGGTGAAGATAAACCGGATACACCACCTTATGAAGATGAAGTAAAGGAAGAACCAAAGGATTATACTCCTTCATTTCTTAATAGAAATGGACCAAATAAGAAAAATTTGGTTATTTTCAATCTACCATTGGATGCTGAGAAGGATAAACTTTATGTTTATTTCTCTAAGTTCGGTGGGATTAAGAATATTCATATTTTAACTGATAAACGAACGGGTAAATCAAAGGGTATGGGTTTCATAAACACATACGCAGAAAATACTGCTGAAAAGATTATTGAGAATTGTAATGGAAAGCCTTACGGGCATTCTATTCTTCGAATTCAATATTCTGACAAAGATAAGAAACGTTAATTTACTTTTTTTTGAGCCTATAATTGAAACCTTTTGGAAATATGGAATGAATAAATCTAAAAATCCTCCTAACATTTTTAATTATAAATTTTTACTTATAATTAAAATTATAAAAACTAACCACGATGGGACTCGAACCCACAATCTACAGATTAGAAGTCTGTCGCCGTATCCAATTTGGCCACGCGGTCTATAATCATATAAGTGTATATCTCTTTAAGTATTTTAACAAAAATGTTTTTTTAAAAAAAATTGATGCAGAAAAATATTTGGATTATTTTTTAGGGATTTAATAACACTTGCGAACAAAGACTTTTCTGTTTTTTTTCGCGCTTATTTTCTTTTTGTCTTTCTCTCTTCCTCTCGTGATGTCGACTAACTTCGAAAAGAAGCTTTTCTATGCTGACCTCTACTTTGCCGTGGGCGGCGAAGTCCAGGTTGTTTGTTCAGAGGGCCTTCAACAGCGACGCGAGAAGCGCTTGGCCCTGCTATTCGGCGATGAAATTGCCGGACGCATCAAACGAGTGCTCCCCACGCTGTGGGAGGAGGTGCTCTGCGCAAAAGGCGTCACCGAGACAGACGCCACTGAGGACGCCATTCAGGACTATCGTCGGGAGCTGGCCTTGATGGTGCATGCGCTTGTCCGCAACGGTAAGTTCGCTGATGAACAAGAGTGAATTCAAAAAAAATTATAATTATATAATATATATGTCTGGTTGGTCTTGGAAAAAAAAGTCTGATATTGTTATTTTCACATTTATTGGTACATTCTTCGGGTTGAATACTTTTATAAATATGAAAATAGATGATAATATTTATACTAATTATGAAATGACATCATTAGTATTGGTTTTATTAGGTTACATTGGTTTGTTTATCTTCAATCTCAAAAATAAATGGATATTTGGTATGATTATTGTATCAATTTTACTATCTGTTAGTATATTTAGAGTTTATAAAGCGTATTTCACTATGAATGGGTAATCTTGAATTCAATTCTTTACAATTCATTTTTGTGACATAAGTAATGAACTCGAAGTGTTCCTTCTCTTCCTAAACGCTGTCCTCTACCAATGATCTGCTTCTCCAATTCTTCATCCATACGATGATAAAGGATAATATCACTTGTCATTTGAAGATTAAGCCCCGAACCAAAATACTTTGCATTTAGAAGTAATACTTTGAATTTATTATCTTTATAATCCTGAATGATATTCGTAATTTGTCCGGTTGAACCTTTCAGTAATGAGAATGTAATATCATTCTCTTCTAATTTTTCTGCGATTAAATCGAATGATTTTTCATATGAAGAGAAAACAAGAAAACGCTTGTTTTCATTATCTGCCGTAATCAATTTCATTAACTTCTCAATCTTCTTTGGTAATGCAGTCTCCTTCTTTTCTTCCTCTTCTTTCTTTTTACCGTGTTCGTTGTCAATAATAGTACATTGTGATACGGCGATTTTACTCCTACAAATAGCACATTGTTGAACTGATTGGAGAGTATACATTAAACAACTGAAACAATATATATTCTTACAACAAGGTGTCATTGTCGGTTTCTCTACCTGTTCTAAACATACAGGACAGTTCTTTTCAGTTATATTCGAAATACGCTCTTTTAAATCCTCATATTTCCCACAAACCACCTTCAAATTCTCTTCAATTGTTTCCAATGACTTCTTCAAACTATATTTCTTTGAATTGAGTGTTTCCATCACTTTCTTTTCAAATTCGTATTTCTCTTTCAAATCAATATATTCCTCATTTACATCATCCCAACTATCACCAATAATACTCAATAAATCACCACTTATAATTACATTCCCTTCCGCATCTTCATCAACACCCTTTGCATCAGTAAATTCCTTGAATTTCTTTTTCGCATTCTCATAAATATCTTTTTGACTATCTATATCATTCATTATTTTACTCAATTGTTCCTCTTTTTCAACTTTCCGCAATTTCGTTTTATTCAATTTTTTCTCTAATTTCGAAAGGACTAATTTAGTAATATCTGTATCACTCTTTATATTACCATCTACCAAAGAGATCGCTGTTTCCATATCATTAGCATTTAATGCGTCAATAATATTCGGTAAATCTACTTGTTGAAGTAACTGGATTTCAATTGGTGTATAACATTCAATATAATTCTTTATCGGGTCATCTAATTGAAATGAATTCTTAATAAATTCGTCATTATTCTTCAAATAGATTTTATCCAAGTTTTTTACATTATACACTTGTTGATTTGCTGAAAACAGATCTCTTATAAAACCCTGATTATAAATACCTTTTACATCCTTTGGAATATTATAATATGAATAATAACTAAATGTCCGTTGACCTTTTGGAAAGAATAAATCATTTAATGATGATGTAATAAACCAATTGTATTTACCATAAGCATAAGCACAATTTGGTATTTTAATCGAATTAGCCTCGTCAAAAATGACACGCTCAAAAATCCCTCCTTTTACTGTGTTAAATGTATCAATAAATTGTTCCTTCCAATTCTGTTTGATTGAATCGAAATTCATATCCTGTAATTCGCATAATTCACTTTGTAAAGCATTAAACATTAAATTGTAATTATATGCAATATCCTTATTCTGCATTTTAGTTCTTAATTCCTTGAAATTCTTTCTCATATAACTATATTTCTTGAAAAATTGATTATATTCATCATCTTCACTCTCACCATATTTATTATATGTATAACTTCTGTTAAATTCAATTTTCTCATTAATTAATTTAATGAAATCATTATATTTCGTTGATTTAACCAACAAAACATTATATTTCCCTTCCTTCAAATCTTCTATTTTCAACTTATCTAAATCAGTTTTAGTTTTAACCCCATAAAATGTTAAGTTTGGAAAATAACTTAAATACTCTTTCCACTGATTATAAACCGAATGTGGAATTACAATCAAATTTGTTTTCAAAAAAGTTGAACCATCGTCAATCTTAAATCCATCCAAATTAAAATAAATATTTTTCTCTTCACTTATGTTTTTCACCCAATTATCAATAGTTGGCTTCTCAGAGATTAATGATAAAACACAAATTGATTTACCTGACCCCACCTTATCACAAATAACAAAATGATTACAACCAGATGATACACGATATTTCATCTCCTCCTTCATTAACATCTCATATACCATACGTTTTTGATGTTGTTTAAGTGTTAATTTACATTTATCTGGTGTTTCAACTGTTCCACCTTCTGCTATGATATTGCCAGTTTCAATGTTTTTCAATACTCTTTTATAATAACCATTCACTTGTGAAGTGCTATTTGTTGTTGTTTCAAAATTAACGTAATTAATATTTGATTGAGCCATATTTAAAAATATATGTTTTACGTTTTAAATATTTTTTCAATGAGTGATATATTTCATTTTTTTATTTATTGTTAAAAAAATGATTTTTTTTTTTGTAAAAGATATAAGATACTATTTTTATTATGACTTTTTTTACAAGAATTATTTTAGCAAATGAATTTAGACAAGGATTATTTGGTGGGACGATAGGTTGTTCCATAGCGTCAAGTGGAATGGCAGGACTTTTATCTTATGAGGATGGTTTGGAAACAAAAGAGATTTTGAAAAATACAATTTATTTTGGATTTTTTGGCGCAGGTTCTTTTATCACATCTCCTATCTGGGTTCCGTGTATGATCTACGATATAGTAAAAAAGAAGTGAAATTCTTTTTTTTTGTGAATAATTATAATTAAATTTCTCTTAGTTTTTATAAAAAAAAAATTGATGCAAAATAATTTCTAGAGTTTTTTTACTTAATTGAAAGTACGCGGCGCAAGAGAAAACCTTCTTCTTTTTCGCCTCCCCCCCCCACGGACACCAATTTTGTTCTCGGGAAAGATGGTGATAACGACCCACGCACTGAAACTTCTGTTCTTGTGCGAACTATTATTACGCGCGTTCAAACTCGACAATGACACGGTCCACTGTGTCTACGTCGTCTTCGAAGACCGGCACGTTCATGCCCTTTGGGACGGAAATCGCCGGGTTTTCGAGAAACTCGGGCTTACGCTCGATGATCTTCTCGCACGCCATCAGCAAGATCCGCTCCACGCCACCGTCTATTACAACGGGGGCAACAAGCCGAAACTCCCGCGCTCTGCAGTTGTTGGACGCAAGTACCGCGTTCAACTTGTTTCGGTCGTTTTCGACGAGACCAAGGTTGGTCTCGCTGTTGACATCTACGACGGCAAGAACCTCCTCGGTGCGGGGCACGTGACGCTTCGGGTGACGGGCGACGCAAAGCCATTCCACGTTGGTGGGATGGTAAACAAGACGCGTCCAACCAGTCCCGTGACAAATCCTTCCGCATTCTTCTTTCCGGAGTTTGCTAAGACAGCAGACGCAAAGCCACGCCAAAAGGCGGAGGTCGGTTCTGTTGTCTCCGTTCAAGCAGGTCTCACTGTCATTTCACCCGACAGTGCCCTCTTTATCAATGGCAAATACTTCTGGACACCAAAACGCGTCAAAAAGGCTTGGGACAAGTTCTGGACTGAACTCGGAAGTCTTTTGAAGGATGACAGTCGCAAGATTGTCGTCCTCCAAGGACCACCTGGCTCAGGAAAGAGCACTTGGCTTCGTGACAACGCTGCGAACCTGTCTGGTTGCGTGGTCCTTGATGCGACTTTCACCACAGCGCAGTATTTTAAATGCTTAGCAAGTTTTGCCAAGAAGTCCCGGAAAAAACAC
>Ga0209534_10002120_pt1 | contig 20017 bp, 22 predicted proteins | sample COG_07_FD_184751 | JGI IMG/M metagenome (GOLD analysis project Ga0209534, IMG submission 184751) | Pelagic Microbial community sample from North Sea - COGITO 998_met_07 (SPAdes) (version 2) | ecosystem: Environmental > Aquatic > Marine > Neritic zone/Coastal water | place: Helgoland, sampling...
TCTTACTTCAAAGTTTAACATTCTTTTCTTAGCAAATACTCTCATTTCTTTCAAAAAATCATACCATTTTGTTTTTATAGATGAATCGTTTGAATTAAATAGGTTCTCACTGTACATTACTACAATACTTTTTTCATCTAAACTAACGCTTACTTTACCACCTTGATTTCCGTATTCAAAGTCATAAAAGCGCGAATCGCTAGGTAAATTAGTAACAGCACCTTCAGCATTGCCTATAGTGATGTTTTTAAACCTACCGCGTAGTTTAGAAAACAGTTCTTCGCCAATTTTGTTTAAGTCTTTCATGTTAATATTTATCAATAATTGTTACTAACGAAGATTGGCATTGGTTCAACATAATCCCCGTGTTGATCTGATTGATTAAAGGTATCATAGATTCTAGGATCCCAATCTTTGAGTACATCCATCATTCTAAGTGCTAGTAGCGTTGCACTGATTAAATCGTCAGTTTGCCCTAGTTTTGCATTATAACTTGACCCTGTAGCCACGTAACTTTTAAGTTCACTTATCATAGGCTTGCTATGTAGAATCATTTTATCATTTTCAATCATAGTCTTTAATCGACTACATGCTGTTACTTTAGAGCCGTGTGTAGTATTAAATCCTTTTCTAAACTTGCGTACATGTCCTTTTCTAATTGGTTCACTTACAAATAGTCCGGGTATGTTTTCTTCACCGAAGTCATTTATAACAATAAGTGCGGCTTCGCCTAATCCATTATTCTCTACACTCCAATAGATTGTACTTGCATCACCTGTTTCTTGTTCAATGTGTTTACATATATCTGTCATTATTCTTATCTGTGCAGGAATAGCAGTTTGATTGTGTTGCCATTCTGCTACTTGTTCGTAACTTGGTAATTCAAATACCTGTATAGCGGCATTATCACCACCAGTGCCCATACTAGGATCGAGTGCTACCGCATATGTATATTCCCTACTAGGTTTTTTATACCAACGTGTTTGCCCCATATTAACAATAGGAGCATCGCCTTCCATAGCCGCAAGTTTAATTGAATTAATTAATGTTTCATCATATACTAAGAATTCGCAATCGTATTCTCGTTTAAATCTTTCTTCACCAATACGTCCTAGTTCTTCGTCTTTCCATGCCTCATCTCTATCTGGATGTTCTTGCCAGTAACTACGGAAACTATGAAAGCCATTACGTCCTACTTCATTTTCATTACCGTGTTCGTCAAACTTATCTTCTGCTTGTTTCCAAATAGTAGCAAAGGTATCTTCATCTGAGTTTGGTGTGCTTGTAAGAATAGCACGACCACCTGTTGCTAGTGTAGGTGATATTGATGTCCAAAAGTCTGTGGCAACGTTTGGCATAACAAATGCAAACTCATCACAGTATAGTAATGATATACTCATACCACGTCCTGTGTTACCTGTTGTTGTAGCACTTACAATACGTGAGCCATTTTCAAATTCAATTGAACCTTTGTTATAGTTTGTAACTCCTGCTCTAATATGATCAGCACACATTTCATATCCGTATCTAATACGTTGCATAATTTCTTGTGCGCCTGTGTATTTGTGTGCGGCAATTAGAATAGTTTGATCTGGATTAAACATAGCATACCATAACAGATAAATTGCGGCGCAAGTAGTCTTGCCTGTTTGCCTTGGTAGCATGTTAATATTAAATCTATAATCGTGATAACTTTGAAGCAATCTAGTTTGATATTCGTAAGGGTCAAACAAAAGTTTGCCTCTTACAGGATGCTGTATATAAGCAAAATTCCGTGCAAAGTAATCATAACCAAATTTAGCGTCACTGCATTTAAGCAGTTCTTCAACTTGGTCGTTTGTAAATGTTTCTCGTTTATTGGCTTTCTTAATTAAGACGCCGTCAAGTGATTTGCTCATAGTAATATTTACCGAAAAAAATAGGACCCGAAGGTCCTATTGAATAGTGTTGGGGGGTGTTAACCGCAGTGTGCCGCGAATAGTTTTTCGAATTTGCCTTTATCGCAACCGTATCCGTCTTGTACTTTTTGGAACATTTCTGTTTTAGTACAACCGCTTGCCATAAGTTTTTTCATTTCGCCTACACATCCTGATTCGTCAAAGTCATCTTCTTCTGCTTCAACTACTTCGTCTGTTTCTGCCATTTTAGACATAAGTGCATCACGTAGTGCTGATTGTAATTCTTCTACAGCCATTGCATTGTCACCGTCTTGTGCTTTTGCATATGCTTTCTTCTCACGGTTAATACCGCCTGATAAATCTTTAGTCATATACTGATGATCTTTATAATCTTCTTCTGGTGAGTTGTCGTAGCCTGCTTCTTCTACGTCATCTTCCATGTCCATACCCATGATAGTATCTTTGCCATCTTTGCCTTTGTCCATGTCTGGCATGTCTGGTGGTCCGTCCATTCCGTCTATATCCATCGGCGGTGCTAGTTTAACTAGGTCACGCATTTTACCCATGTCTGGTGGTCCCATTGGTGGCATCATATCAGGCTTCATTGCTCCTGCATCTGGTGCTCCACCGTCACGCATAATTTGTACTAGGCGTGCAACATCATCTGCTGTTTCGCCTGACATATTAATACTCATTGAAGCCGCTTCATTAATCTGCTTAACTTCTTTTGGACCGTCCATAGAATCTAAAGTGTTCTCCAGGTCCGTTAATTTTTGTAATAAATCTTTCATATTAGCCTCCTACAACTGCTTTAGTGTTCTCTGATGAATCAATGTCAGCACTTTCACCTTTTGGTGCCGCTTCCATTGGATCTGTATTACGTTCTTTACGTGCTACTTCTAACTCTTTGAGTAAGTCCATTACTCTGTTACCAGCAACATGATCTTGTGCTTTTGGATCTGCTTGTTCCATTTCTAAAGTATCAAGTTTTGATTCATAAGGTTCGCCGCTTTTTGGTGCTTGATATTCTTCTCTTGGATCATTAGCATTTCTTACAATAACATGACTTTGTTCACATTCGCAACATTTACAAATATAATCTTGTAACACTTGTGATGTAGTTGGATATGCTACTTCTGCATCGTAGTAAGTAACTTCCATGTTTTGTAATTGTGGAAAATCGAGTGGGCGTTCTTGTATTGGTGTCTTTTTACCATTTGACATTGAAACAAGATCAAACTTTTTCAATGCAGTTTCAAGTGAATCTTGAATACCTTCTTTGGGTGCGCCTGCTACCCCGATTTTAAATTCGTAAGTCTTTTTTGACTCAGTTAATATTTGCGTAAATGTTTTCATGACGGTTATCCTCTAATACTATTTATCTTTATCCATATCTTTTAATCTTGCTAATAGACTGTTCCTATCAGTAACAATAGCACCGTGACCATTCACAATACCGGCTTCTTCTATGGGTGAATCTTTATCTTGTTTCTCTTTTTTCAGTTGTAGGTCAATCATTTTAAGTTTTTTGTCCATTTTTGCTACTTTAGCATCTAATGATGTTTTAAGCATTGACCCTGCTACTTCAAATACTCTACCACTATATCTGCTTTCTACATTCATACCAAGATCCATCAAATCTTCATAACTTTGTAGTGCTTTGTCTGCAATCTCGTTAAGTTCAGCATCTGCTTTTTCACCTAGCCCTTTGACACTAGGTAATGCACTAGCAATCTTATCAAACTCTGCTATATCACGCATAGTTTCTTTTTGCTCAGCAACTTCATATTTCTTTTGTTGCTTTTCTTGCTTAGATGCCTCGTCAATAATTTCCTTTGAATCAGGTAAATCAAGCAAGTCTTGTAGTTTCTTTGTCATTTTAATATTCCATTAACTGCTACTATTATTTAGCAGATTTAGGATCCTGCGCCCATTTTTCTTTGGTTATATGTATATACCATGCTCTAAATGGTTTGCCTAGACCTTCTCCACCTGGATTATACAAATAAGGTCTTAACCAATCAGGATAACCTCGTCCACGACCTGCATTATTTGTCTTAATAAAAACTTTATCAACATATTGAAACACATCATCAAAAAAGAATTGCCAATCAAATAGTTCTCCTGGTTGTAAACACTCTCTGTCGAATACTGTTCTACTAGCAATAAACAAATCATATTTGCCTGGAAAGTCCATAGGCTTATTATTATAAATGTACAAGTGGTGTCTTTTTAAATTGATTATATCACAACATTGTTTGTATATAGGACCAGTATGTTCTTCTTCAATATCAGTTCCTTCAACATGTATACCTTTTTGCATAAGCAAGTATGGCAACATTCCTACACCAGTACCAACGTCAACTGCTGTTTTAACATTATCAAGCATACCAAATTCTTCTGCTTTCTTAACCGTATATTCTTTTTCAGGCAAATGAATATCCCAATGTCTTACATACTTTGCTCCTCTATCCTTTTTAGCAAATCGGTTAACTACATCAAACATTTTTGATTTATATTCTTGTATATCCATTATCCTCGCCTTCCGCTATGGAAAATATCTTTTTCAGTAACTATTCTAAAATACATTCCTTTTTGTTTACACCATGCTCTAGCGGCTTCCCATTTTGCTTGGTTAACAATCCATGCCGCTTGATTGTGTTTACTTCGACCTAATTTTTCTTTGAGGGTTTGATTTTCAGGTTTAACTTCTATTATTTCAACTTTTCGAGAGCCGCCTTTATTTGCATACGCAATAAAAAAGTCAGGCACATATATTGTGTGTTTACCAGTTAATGGATTTCTATAAGGAATCTTTACTGCTTCACTAGCCCATGCTTGTATGTAAGCATGTTCGTCGCACATTTTCATAAAAGCAAATTCCCAACTACTTCTGTATGTAGGAGTTCGATTACCTATATACTTGTCTGGATTTTTTAAGTTATATTTTCCCTGAGCAAAGCGTCCCATGGGCTTACACCACTATGTTACGTGATTCTTGTCTAGCGACAGTATTTTCTGTTTTGAATCCTATTACACTTACTTTAGATCTATTGTAGTTTACAATTTCTCCTACTAACCCGCTAATTTGTACATCATCTAAACCTTTTAATGTGTCAAGTAAAGTATAAACATTTACTTCATCTATTTTTGCTTGTTGTAGTAATACTGTTGCAACTCCTGTTGCAGAATTTTCGTCAAATCCTCTTTTTAGAAAGAATCCAATAACTGAATCAACTTGAGTTGCACTATATGATATAGGAGCATCAAAGTATTTGTCAAAAAACTCTTTTACTTCTGTTGAACTATCTACTGGTTCTAATTTATAACTACTGCTCATCTAGGTCCATTTCTTCCTGATTGTAATGTTGATCCTGAACTAGAACCAACTGATGTAGAAGTACCTACGTTTGCTCCAGCACCGCCAAAAGCATCTAAACTGTTACTTGTACTAACACCTGCCGCTGTATTATTATTAGCGGCCGCTTGCATAATTCTATCAGAATAAATTGCACTGCTAGTATTTACTGATCCACCGTTTGTACTTGTTACTGACGCACTGCCACCGTTGCCAGATCCTTTAGGAATATTAATGTTGCTTAATCCTCCAACATTTTCTCTTCCTATATTTGTGATTGCTCCTTTAAGAATATTAAATCCTTCTTCTCGCAATCCTTCTTTTGATAATGACTTTGCATTTTTAAATGTATTAAATGCTGTTAATGCTGTACCTAAGTTAAACTGGCCTCCTGCAATATCGCCAAGAACATCGCTAATCCCGCCAATTACACCACCGCCACCAAATAAACTACTAGTGCCGCCACCGCCTATTGTTAATGGACTTGGTGTTTTATCATAGTGTGTAGTTGCAAAACCTTTTGGACTATTTTCGCCTGTTGGACCTCTACTATAAAATACTGCTTCGTATGCTATACTAATTTGATTTTGTGACGGGGTACTGTTGTCGCCACTATCCATTTGATCATGTGTCAACCCAGTTATCATAGGATTTACTAGTGTGTATCCTAGATACTCATGTCTCGCCATTTGGTAAATTGTAATTTTATTAAAGAATGGTGTTTTATGATCGTTGTCTAAACCGTATCTATAATTTTGTGTTATTGGATCAGTATATGTGTTACGAGGATTGTAAGGTGGATTAACGCCATCATCTCTATAATTACCGTCTCTGAAATAATATCTATAATATGCTTCCATTAATGTTGTAGTCAATCCCATATTATCATCATGGAATGTAATGTTTACTGGATCGTATTCGATACTAGTTTGTAAATTCTTTTTACGATTATACATGTTTTTAGTTGCAGTTTGAATACTGAACTTAGGTAAATCTGCAGATTTTACCAGCATGTTAATTTCATTTCTATGTCTTTGCTCTAATTGAGGTATAACTTTTTGTGCTTCTGGACTTAATTCAAATACACAATGATATAAGAACTTTGTCTTGGGTGCAAGACGCATACTGTCGTCTGTGAATAAACGAGCCGCATGTTGGTAATCTTTTAAATTACCGCCAGGGTTTGTTGCACCCTGTAAAACATTATTTAAAAATCCATTAAGTATGTTAGCCATATAAATATTTATCCTTAAAAGAAAAGTGCGTATAAAATAAAAAAGGGTGACCTAAGCCACCCTCTTTTGAATACTATGGCAATATTACGGATTTATTATAGTCCGCCGCCGCCTGTTACTAGACTGTTAATAGTTCTACCAACTGCTGTACCAATACCTTCACCTTGTGGTGATTGGATAGCATTGTCGTAACGTATTGCAAGTGCAATAGTTACCGGTTCATTTGAACTATATGCTAGTGTGTTATAGTTTGCGTTTTGGATAAAGCAACCGTATAACTCGAATGTTTCTAGTACGTTTGGTGTGTTAGCACCGTTACCACCATCTAAGATTTCAATACGTGTTGTGTATTTGTAATCAATACCTGATGCCGCACTTGACTGTTCGAAAAAGTCAAATTGTTTCTGAAGTTGTTCGCCAACTAGTTTTTGTACACTGTTGTTTACATCTTCTCTTAAGTTTAATGTAATTGGTTCCCAAGTAGGACGACCTGCTAGGTATGCTCTACTGTTGTAAACTGGAATTTCTAATTCCTCAAAGTTTACTGTTGGGCGTGTTACATCAATAACTTGTTTTGTAAGTTCTGTTGTCGGTGTTGATACACCAAAGTTCTCAAGTGTCACTCTAAAACGATACTGTAGTTTCGGCATCAACAAACCTTGTGTTGATGAACTACTATCGCTCGCTAGTGGTACTGTAATTTTTGAGAGTGTTGAAATTGCCATAATGTTTTACTCCTGTTACAAGTATTTATCAATAACGAGCCCCATATTTCAGGGGCTCATTTTATGAATTATAAACCTGCAATCTCCCCTGTATTCTTAAGTCTTAATGGAATGTAAATGAATTCCACAGCCTTAACTGGTTCAATTGCTATATCTAAGTATAGTTCGTTTCTATCAATTCTACTTGGAGTATTGTTAGATTCGTCACAAACTACAATGTAGTCGTATAGTGCTCTGCTACCTACTAGTTCTAACATTAAACTTTCAGCCGCTTGTTTGATCTCATCACGTGTGATCTTATCATTTGGCTCAAAGATGTAAGGTTTAGCAAGTTTATTAAGTTGACTACGCATGTAAATTACTAGTCTTGCAACGTTTACTCTATCCAATGCACTTGCATTCTTTGCTCTTGTTTTCTGTCCGAAACAAACAAGTCCTGCGCCTGTAATGAATGTGATAGGGTTAACACTAATTCCAAATAGCGTATCACGCTGTCCTTCGTTTAGTGCGATCGAAACAAATTCGCCTTCCTTATCAATGTATCCTGTTGCTGTTGCGTTAGTAACTCCGCCACGTCTTGTTCCTGCTGGAGCAAACCATGGAAACGAAACTTGATCACTTAATGCAATAGTTCTTAGCATCATGTGACTTGGTGGAACAACAATGTTGTTACCAGCGTTATCACTTGTAAAGCCCCATGGATAATAAACACCTAAGTATTCATCTCTACTAACTAAACCATCGCTATTGTCTTCAACTGCAAGAGCAACGTTTGTGCCCCATTCGTTAAGTGAAGTAGCACTTGAATCTAGTGTTGCTGGACTGTCACCTACAACAAATGCTGTTAAGCCTCTGTCATAGTTTAGTGAAATCATTTCGCCAATTAGTTCTGGATAACCCGGTGCCGCCATTAAGTTAAAGATTCTTGATTCATCATCTCTAATATCTTGGTTGCTATTGATCATTGCTTGCATTGCTTGTACAACAACTGCTCTTTGTGCTGATTGACCAAACTTACCTGAACCGTCTGCATTATTTGCTGATTCAGTTACCCATCTGTGTGGATAGTATCCTGCCATCGGAGCATCTGCTTGACGACCGTTGTCTGCTGTTACGTCAATGTAGTTACGTACAAATTTCTTAACATTAAAGCCACTTCTACGTGTATTAAACAAAATCATGCCTTTTGGATATAGTGCAGGATCTGGAGCATCAAAGTCTAAGAAGTTACTAGTTAGTAATTCTGTAATAGTTGCTTCTTTGCTGTTAGCACCTGCTAATCCCCAACGTGCATCTCCAAACAGTACACCGTCTTGAGTTGTTTGATCACTTGAATCTAATAACACCCAAAGTTGTTTAGCATGTGACCAGCGATAAATCTCTGGATACTTGTCAATGTTTGTAGTGTTAATCCAAATGTCACCATCTTTCAATGCTGTACCATCTGATTGTCCTGTTAGCGCCAAAGGTTCTGTAGCACTTACAATTGGTCCTGCAGGGTCAGTTTTATCGCCTGCCGCCGCCGCAAAGTAAGGGCTAGTTGAATCTTGATAACCTACCCAAGTAGTACCATTATGAATCATAATGTCTGCTTCATCAACAATTGAATTGTACCATAATGTACCATCAGTTGCTAATGCTGTAGGAGCAGTTGCTCCGTTGGTTGCAGTTAATACTTTCCAGTTTGTTGCAACAAAATCATTTGATGTATCGCCTGCTGGTGCTGTATATAAGTTTGTAGTATCAGTTGTACTAAAGCCAATTTCTGCTAAGTGTCCGCTTGTGTCAGCAATTCTAAAGTCGCCACCTTTTGAGTGTGAAATTACAACTCTATTTGAACTGTCAACGCTTGCACTTACATTTGTCATTGCCGCATTGTTAATTGCGCCTGCAATAACATCTGCATCTGATGCCGCACCAGTTGCTGTACCAGTAATTGAAACTGCACTGCTTAATGATGCACTACCAACAATCGACTCTTGGATTGTAAATGTAATTGCGCCTGCACTTGCTTGTGTAGTAATTGCACTTGATGTAATTGATGTTGCACCAGTTGAATTACGTTTGTACACTTTAAAGTTAGCAACTAAATCACTTGCTTCTGCATCATTTGATTTGATGTAAAGTGAACTTGTTGCTAAGTTAGCGCCGCCACCTGTTTTATCAAGTGTTGCTAAAGCCGCTTGGTTTGTACTAAAGATCGGAACGTCTTTTGTGTCCCATAATGCTGTAGTACTATTCCAAACTTTGATTGCCCATTTAGCACCTTTGTTTGCTGTTGTAGTCTTAGCCCAAATACTTCCTGTTGGACGTGGAGTTGTATCGCCTGAACCAAACTCGGGAACACTTGTATGAGGGGCAATATTCAACGCCGGTGCCGCATATGTTCCTGCTACAAGACCCATGTCGCCTAATGCTCCTGTGCCTTCTGCAAGTACAATGTTAACTCCTGTTGAGTGTAATCTTAATATATCGTTTGCCGCTTCAACTGATGCAGTAACACCTGAAATATTCAAAGCGTTAATTACTGCCGCTAATGCTGTTGCGGTTGTGTTGTCTGCTGTAACTGTTGTACTGTTTAAAGTAAAACTTAAACCTGACGTTGTTGTTGCGCCAGCAGTACCTGATGCTGTAGCCCAACTTGCTTTCCATGCGCCAGTTCCTACTTCAACCCATGCACCACTTTCATTTTTGTAGTATAGTTTGTGTAGTGTACTTGCCGCTGTAATAGCATAATCGCCTACTGCGCCTACTGATGTTTTCGGTGCACCTGATGCTACTTCGCCAACTAATTTTGTTACTTCAGTAATAACTGTTGGTGCTTTGTAACTAAATGACTGTCCGCCAGTTGTAGTTACAGCCGCTGAATTCCATTCAAAGATACCATAGATAGTACTTGCTGTATCTACCCAATATGTACCGTTTGCTGGATTGCTTGTTGGAGCGTCTGCACTTGCTGTTAGTCCTGCAAGATCAATTCCTGCTCTAACAACGTATGCTCTATTACTTACGCCTAGTAATGAGTAAGCCGCTTGTAATCCATATTCATTAAGTTCACCTGCGTGTATCGGATTATTATTAGTATCCGTATAAAACTTTGGTTCGCCGAATGTTTCTACTAAATCTCTTTGTGAGGTAACCAAAAAAGGTTTACCTGCATTTGCCGCTGTCGTCCCTGGTGCTGTACCAGTTCCGCCGCCATTTTGTTTATCTTGTGCGGTAGCAACAAATATCATTGGTACGGTGCCTGGTTCGCTGGGCGTGTAAAAACTTTCGTCTATTACTTTAACCTCAACACCTGGTGATGATAATGCCATAATGTTTCTCCTTAATAAAGTGTTCGTAGTATTTATATGAATTAGAATTTATATGCTTATAATAGCACCAGAAAAAGGCACCAAAAAGGTGAGGTAAATACGTTATGAGACCTTTATGTGATTGTAAACTGCGCCCTGCCGCTATAAACTATAAGAAAAACGGTAGAATCTATTACCGTAAGAAATGCGAAGCATGTTTACGCAACGGGCCTAAGCATGGTGTACCTAAATGGAAGCAACGTGGTTATGTTAAAAAAGACTACTGTGAAAAGTGTAACTATAAAAGTAAACATCCAGAGCAATTCAATGTATATCATATAGATGGTAATTTAGATAATTGTTCTGTTTTAAACTTAAAAACAGTATGTGCTAACTGTCAACGTATTATACAGAAACAAGGAGTTCGTTGGAAGCAAGGAGACCTTTTACCTGACTTTTAAGTTCATCTATACCTAAGTCGTTGTATATAACATTATTAAAGTCAACTTTTGCCCAGCGCCATTCACTTTCATGTACTTCTTTAGGTTCAACACCAATATCTTGATACATACGCATCCATACAGGATCTTGACCGCGTCTTACACGCCAAACTTCGCCGTGTATACTTTTAATCATATTTGCTTCATTTGGAAAACGTACATCAGGAATAACAAAGTTTTTGTTAGGATATTTAACTAGTTCTTGCTTTACTAAACTTACCCAAATACCATCATCAAACCCATGACGCATACAGTCAGTACCAAACTCTTGTAATACTAGTCTAGGTGTAATAGTGCGTCCAGTTTCTTTAGTCCAAAAGTCGTCTTGTGTTTCACGCCATTCTCTGCTTTCTACTGTGTCTCCTTCAAGCATAGCACGATCCCAGTTGAATACTGTTGCTACACCATCTTTTAATTTATCAGCAAAACTTAGTTTTGTAAATCCGTAATTTTCAACTAAGATATCTCCTACTGTTCCTTTGCCACAGCCAATTAAGCCGCATATTCCTATGATCATAATTTTAGTTCCGATGTGCCTCCGCCTACAGTCCCCCTAGCAAAGAAATTAAATGCCAAACTGTATCGTGGAGTTGTTGTTAGATTTGGGGTAACCATGTGTTCCAAATGACTAGGAAACAATACTAAGTCTCCTGATTTGGGTGATATGTAAAATTCATTTGTATTATATTGAGTAGGTTCTTTAAATGATACTCTAACAGTATCATGAAATAAATTGTAATATAGATGTGATTTTTGGAAAACAATATCTCCTGCATCGGGTTCATTTTGAATATAATATACTCCACTAATCATAGCATTACTGTGCCAATGTAATGTGTTCTGTTCATTTTGTGAATGCCTATTAATCCAACTGTTTTGCATTTCAAACTCTACATCGTCATTAACTTTAAGTTCGTCTTTTACAAATACGTTACATGCATTTTGAATTTGATCTTTTAACGATGCTAATTTTGGATTGTTCAATACATATTTGTCTGATGTATGATCGTGCCCAGCCGCTTCATCAGGATAATCTAAGTTTTCAATCCATGCCATTGTTACAGGATCTACTGAGCCTATGTTTGCATAAAACAAAGGAATTGAAAATAAAGGTGTTGTTTGATATTTCATAAGTTTACCCTAACTGAGTTCTTTCCTAGTTTGCCTTTAGGAAAATAATTAAAAGCCAAACTATATCTATCTTGTTTATCATTACTGAGTGTAACCTCATGCTCTAAGTGGCTAGGAAAAATTAAACAATCTCCTGTCATAGGTTTAACTGTCCATGCGCCTACAGTATATTGGCTCCAATTTTCTTTAGTATTAGGACGTACATGTTCTGGAAATGAATTTAAATGTTGTCTATTTTTTCTAAATGTAATAGGATTAGATTGTTCACCTACTTCAGGATAATATACTCCACTAATTACTGAATTTGCATGATTATGTAATCCTATGTCGCTACCGACATTCATTTTATTAATCCAACTTGTGGTTAAAACAAACTCAGTATCATCGTCTACATCTAATACAGTGTATGTAAAATGGTCTACTGCTTTTTTAATAAGAGTTAGTAAGTTGCTTAATTTCGGCTGGCTTAACACGTCAAATCCTCGCTCTGACGCTGGTAAATGATCTTCACTGCCATATTGTGCAACAGAACTATCAGGACATTCTAATCGCTTCATCCATGCAAGTGTAATAGGATCTAATGGTCCAATGTGTGTCTTTAATAACGGTGTAGAGAATAGGGGTGTAACTTCATAATGCATAGTATAATAATACTATCAATATTTCAGTTTGTCAAGTGTTTTTTAACCTATTGTGAATCCGTAGCCCATTCCGCCGGCTACTTGCTGTGACACATCCATTTCTAGTTTTTCTAGTTCTGCTTGTGCTTCTGCTTTTAATGCATCACCGTTAAGTGAACTACCGCCTTGTGGGCCTGCTATTTGTGCAAACTTGCTACGTGCTTCTCCAAGCATGTATTTACAAGTTGCAACAGTATAATCTTTAATCCATTGGCTTGCTAGATAATCTGCCAATAGTTGCTCATCTGGACGATAGTTATAACATAGTAGTAACAATGTTTCTTGTGTGCGTGGACGCTGTAACATTGTAAATTCTTTTGTTGTTGTATTCCATTTGAATTCAATATAAGAACCAAACATACGTCCTACTAATTCTTGGTACTGACTAAACATATCGTATGTTGCTAATCCGCCCATGTTTGAACTTGATAACAAATAAGTATTTGTGTATGCCATGTTGAATGGTTCAAACAATGTACCGCCATCGCCTCCACCACTACGTGAACCAATTGAACGTCTAAATACTCTTCTTACCTCAATAACATTTTCTGGTAAAACATATGTATTTTGATCTTCGACTGTTGGCATAAACATGTACGATTCTTCAACTGAATTATCACTACGTTGTCTAAATTTTGACAACGCCTTGCCTAATGCAGTTTCATAATGAACTGGATCAAGTTCAACGTCTACCATACCTCCGCCTAATAAAGCGTAAACGTAGTCGTAAACTTCTTGTTTTTTAGTTGCTAATGTAGCCATATGTATAGTCTCCACTAGTATTTATCGTTAGATGTCTCGTTCGATAAATATGTGTATGCCAAGACTATCCTTATATAAACCAGAAAAGGGCAATGATTATCATTTTATGGACAAACAAATCCATGAAATGTTTACTGTGGGCGGAACTGATATATTCATTCACAAGTATTTAGGCCCAAATAATCCTGATGAAGCAAACGCAACGGCGGATCAACCCCGTTATAATGCTGTGAAAGAAACAAATATTCAAGATATGTTATTCTTAGAAAATAGGGATAGAAAGTATGATCCAGACATTTATACAATGCGTGGCATTTATAATGTGCAGGATATTGACTTTGATATGAGTCAATTTGGATTATTTTTACAAAATGATACACTGTTTATGACTATTCCAATTAACGGAAGTGTTAAAACATTAGGCAGAAAAATTATGAGTGGTGATGTTATTGAACTACCACACTTAAAAGATGAATATGCGGCTAATGACTATTCATATGCACTTAAAAGATTTTATGTAGTTGAAGATGTAAACAGAGCCGCAGAAGGTTTTTCACCTACATGGTATCCGCACTTATATAGAATTAAATTAAAACAAATTGTTGACTCACAAGAATTTAAAGAAATACTAGACTTACCTGCACAAGAAGGTTCAAGTGATACATTAAGAGATGTACTATCAACATATGAAAAAGAAATGCAAATTAATAATGCTGTAATTCAACAAGCAGAAGCAGATGCACCTAAGTCAGGATATGATACAGCACATTATTATACACTAGCAACTAATGATGATGGTACAGTTGCACTTAAAACCGCAGACGAAACTGATATTGATGCTAGTAATATTGGTGTTGATGCAAGTGAAATAAGTGACCGTCCTGATAGATCAGGATACAAAGGATATTTACTTGGTGTTGAAGGTAATAATGGTGCTCCGTATGGTATGGGAATTAGTTTTCCAACTTCATCTGTAGACGGAGATTATTTTTTGAGAACAGACTATTCACCTAAAAGATTATTTAAGTATGACGGTAATCGTTGGATTAAAATGCAAGACGGCGTAAGGGTAGACTTAACTAATACTGATACACGTAATACACAAAAAACAACATTTATTAATAACCCTGCAACGTCACAGATTGGTGGCGAAACAGTTAAAGAGAAACAGAGTCTTTCAAAAGCACTAAGACCTAAGGCAGATAATTAATGGAACATTTTTATGACGGTCAAGTAAGGCGTTATGTTACTCAAATGGTAAGACTTATGAGTAACTTTTCTGTCAAAGACGGAAAAGGTAACCTTACACAAATACCTGTAACTTATGGTGATCTTACACGTCAGGTTGCAAATATTATACGTGACAATACTGAAAACAAAATACCTAGTGCGCCGCGTATTGCTGTGCATGTAACTGGTATGGAAATAGATAGAGAACGTACAAGTGACGCTAGTTATGTTAGTAAAGTTAATATTAGAGAACGTGCATATGATAATGCAGGTCAAGAATATTTAAATTACGAAGGAAAGAACTATACTGTCGAACGTTTAATGCCTACACCTTATAAACTTACTTTCAATTGTGACATTTGGTCTACAAACACCGATATGAAACTACAAATACTTGAACAAATATTAGTATTGTTTAATCCTAGTTTAGAAGTACAAACTACTGACAACTATATTGATTGGACTAGTTTAAGTGTTGTCATGCTAGACAGTGTTACATGGAGTTCAAGAAGTGTTCCCGTAGGAGTTGATAGCGAAATTGATGTTTCAACATTAACATTTACAACACCTATCTATATTAGTCCACCAGTAAAAGTAAAAAGACTTGGTGTTATTACAAATATTATAACAAGTATATTTGATGAAAATACAGGAACATTAGATTTAGGATTAAGTATGCCTACTTTGAATGCATATGATGATGCTGTTGTGCCTGGCGTTGCAGATAAAAACGGTCAACGTTCAGTAGAAACAACTGCGGCTAAACATGTAGTCGGTACTAACTATCAAGATTATGGTATATATGTAACTGGCACATTGGCTCAAATAGAAAGCCGTGGCATAGTAGGAGCAACAAGTTGGAGGCAGATATTAGACAGTCATCCTGGACAGTATCAAGACGATATTAGTAGAATATATTTTACAAAATTAAACGAAACTACACACGAAGTAACTGGTACAATTAGTATCAACTCAATGGACGAATCGCAACTTATAATAAACTGGGACACAGACACGTTCCCAAGTAATAGTATTATACAAGGCCCTATTAGAAACAACAACCAATGGACATCAATTGATTATATTATTGATCCACAAAAAACTGTACCAACAGCGGTAATGAAAGGGTTAGGCGGTAGAATACTATTGCTAAATGACATTGGCGATGCTAGTAACGTAGAAGGCGCAGATGCTTGGAGAGGTTTCTCAGGAGATTTAGTTGCTAAACGTAACGATATTGTTGAATGGGACGGTCAAAGTTGGGTAATTGTATTTGAAGCGGCTAAGAAAAAAGAAGTTACATATGTAACTAATCTAAATACAGGTATTCAGTATCGCTGGGACGGCGAAGAATGGCTGTTAAGTGTTGAGGGACTATATCCAGGAGGCACCTGGCGCATCGCCCTTAACGGCTAATTATTTGTATGAACCAGATAATTTGCAGTGGAACTCTATTCTACAGTTTAAAAACACAACGTTTTCTCTTATTACATCGTGCTCATGGCAAGACTAAAAACTTATGGGGTTTAGTAGGCGGCACGGGCGAAGGTAAAGAAACACCTTGGGAAGTACTTAAACGTGAAATTACTGAAGAAGTAGGGTTTGAACCTAAAATCGAAAAAACAATTCCGTTAGAAACTTTTATATCAACCGATCATCAATTCCAATTCCACACTTACTTGTGTGCAGTTAAAGAAGAATTTATTCCTGCTTTAAATGGAGAACATGATGGATATGCATGGGTTAAAAGTGGTAGTTGGCCTAAACCATTGCACCACGGTTTACGCAATACACTACAAAGTAAAATCAATCAAAGTAAATTAGAAACTGTTACAAAAGTTTTAAATTTACTTGACAAAGAATAGATAGTAAGTTATAATAAATTATGAAAGTCTTAGTAATCGGAGATGTAATAATTGACAAGTATGTGTATGGCACTAGTTCGCGAATTAGTCCTGAAGCACCAGTGCCTGTAATTACATATATCGAAGAAAAAGAAACATTAGGCGGCGCAGGTCTTGTATATGAAAATTTAAAGAACTTAGATGTAGATGTTACATTGTTTGAAATAGATCAACCACGTAGTGTAAAGACACGTATCATGTGTGACGGACATTATATTACACGTATAGATGATGACAAGCCGGCAAAAGGAATGGAAGTACTAAAACAAGTACAAGAAACTGACTTTTCAAAATATGACTTTGTTGTACTAAGTGACTACAACAAAGGTGTTTTAGATGAAGCAAAAGATATTATTGCACACATTAACAAGTATAATTGTAAAGTAATTGTTGATCCAAAAGAAAATGCTTGGTTCTACGAAGGTGCTTGGTTGGTAAAACCTAACTACAACGAATTTCATGACTTAGGATTTGATGAATGGCAAGGTAATATTATTACAACTAATGCTGGCGAAGAAGTTATTGCACACATTGATGGTAAAAACTATGAGATCGAAGTAGAAACAGTTGAAGTATCAGATGTTACTGGTGCAGGTGATTGCTTTATGGCCGCATTTGTTTATGGTCTTACAAAAGGTTACACACATAAAAAATGTTTAGAAATAGCAACAAAGGGTTCTACTAAAAGTGTAAAGCATAGTGGCACATACCAATTATTAAAAGAAGATTTAGAAAATACTATTGTGTTTACTAACGGGTGTTTTGATATATTACACACAGGACATTTTGAATTATTAAAGGCGGCTAAAGAAAAAGGTGATAAACTTATTGTAGGGCTCAATGACGACAATAGCGTAAAACGATTGAAGGGCAATAGCAGGCCAATTAATCCTGTAGAAATACGTAAAAAACAATTAGAAATTTTATCTTGGGTAGACGAAGTTATTGTGTTTAGTGAAGACACACCATACAATTTAATTAAATCACTAAAGCCGACCTTAATTGTAAAGGGTGGCGATTATAAAGTTAACGAAGTAGTAGGACACGACTTAACTAGTGTATACATTGTTCCTACAGTTGAAGACTTTTCAACTACAAGTATATTAGAGAAAATAAATGAATGATAAACTAAAAATATTAATTACAGGTCCTGATGGATTTATAGCAAAGAATTTAAAAAAATACCTAATGAGCAAAGGGCATGGTATTGCTGAATATGATTTTATAGAAAATGTAGTACCTGATTGCAGTCAATTTGATAAAGTTATACACTTAGGTGCAATATCAAGTACAACAGAACGCGATGTTGAAAAAGTTTTGAAACAAAATTTAGACTTTAGTCATAGATTATTACAAGTATGTGATATGCAAGGAGTTGATTTAATTTATGCATCAAGTGCTAGTGTATATGGTGATGGTCAACAGTTCAATGAAGATGCTACTAAGCAACCACAAAGTCCATATTCGTGGTCAAAATATTTGTTTGATCGTGGTGTAGAAATGATTAAATGGGAAGATTATAAATGTAATATTAAAGGGTTACGCTTCTTTAATGTATACGGAGAACATGAAGAACACAAAGACGATCAAATGAGTGTGTTTCATAAATTTACAAAACAAGCAAAAGAAACAGGCAAAGTGCATCCTTTTGAAGGAAGTGACGAATACTTGCGTGACTTTATTTACGTTGGTGATGTATGTAAAATTATTGAGAAGATGATGTATGTTGATGAGATGGGTATCTACAATGTAGGAATGGGTAAAACAACTAGTTTTGGATCTATTGCTAATACTATTGCAGACAAATACAATGCAACTGTAGAACCTATTCCAATGCCTAGTGCATTAAAAGGACAATATCAAAAATATACTTGTAGTGATAATACAAAACTTTTAAAAGCAATAGGTGACTTTAAATTTACAACACCTGAAGAATGGATTAACGATGCTAAAATTTGATGACTTAGAGTTACATCAATTATTTTCAGTTCCTGTAGGTGTAGTTCGTATGCCCAAATTAGATGATAAAATACGCAAAAGTCTTATTGAAAGTAAAGAAGTTGTACTAAGACCAAATCCCAATAAGCCAAATGATAAACTAGAAGTTTTAAATGATTATGAAGAATTGAAACAATCAATTACAAAACAAGTAAGTGACTTTATACACGGATGTTTAGGCTATAGTAATAGTGTTGAATTTAAAATAACTAATAGTTGGATTAGCAAACAACCACCTGGTGAACATGTTAATATGCACAATCATGCAAATAGTTTAGTAAGTGCAGTTTATTATTTACAAACACCTACAAATTGTGGTAGATTAATTTTACATAAGCGCAAGCATTTTGATAATATGTTTAGTGAAACAGTTGATATTCCTGTTAGTAATTTTACTCCTGTAAGTAGCACAGGATGGCCATTTGAAGTAGAAGAAGATATGTTAATTATTTTTCCTAGTAACGTAGAACACAGTGTAGAACCTAATTCAAGTAATCAAGATAGGTATAGTCTTGCAACAAACTTTTTTGCGTTTGGCACATTTGGTTATGATAAAGTAAAACAATTGGAGATAAAACAATGGAAAGACTAGAAGGCAAAGTAGATAAAGGTTGGGGATTCGAATTAATTTGGGCAACTAATGAACACTACTGTGGTAAAATGATGGTGTTTACTAAAAAAGGTAATAAATTTAGTATGCATTTTCATAAAGAAAAAGACGAATCATGGTTTGTAAATGAAGGAAGTTTTATTGTAAGATGGATTGATACTAAAACTGCAACACTGTTTAGTCAAACACTTACACAAGGAATGACGTGGCGCAATAAACCTTTATTGCCACATCAATTAGAAGCACTTGAAGATAATAGTAGCATTACTGAAGTAAGTACTGCTGATAGTGTGGAAGACAATTATAGGCTTATACCTGGTGATAGCCAAGAAGGTTTACTGGACGAAATAAAAGGAAAAGTAGCAGATGAGCGATCCGAAGATAGTATGGAGTAATGATGTTAATATTGACTTTTATAAACCCGACTATATTGCACCAAAGTGTGTAGTTGGTTTAGATCGTGATGGTGTCATTAATAAAGACATTCGTGATTATGTTTATAAGGTAGATGATTGGGAGTTCGAAGAAGGCAGTTTAGATGCTGTTGTAAAATTACGTAAACTCGGACATAAAATTGTTATCATTACAAATCAAGGTGGAATCGAAAAGGGCATTTACAGTCAGGAAGATGTAGAAAAAGTACATACTCATATGTTTCAAAAACTAGGAGAAGCAGGGTGTCCTAGTATT
>Ga0209534_10002130_pt1 | contig 19954 bp, 22 predicted proteins | sample COG_07_FD_184751 | JGI IMG/M metagenome (GOLD analysis project Ga0209534, IMG submission 184751) | Pelagic Microbial community sample from North Sea - COGITO 998_met_07 (SPAdes) (version 2) | ecosystem: Environmental > Aquatic > Marine > Neritic zone/Coastal water | place: Helgoland, sampling...
TAGAAGCGGCATATAAAACAATCAAACTTAGCCCATAAATAATTAGACTTATGGGTTTCCAAAAACCGTTAAGATTAAGGGATTTAAGAATCAGAAATGGCAACCCAATAACACTTAACAGCAGTCCAAACGCATGAGTGATGATATTTAATCGTTCCTCTTTCTCGGAATAATGATAATTTAATTTCTCACTCATAAGTTTTAAAATTTAAAACGCTATGAAAACATATCTTTTACCTTTTCAAAAAAAGATTTATCCGAACTTTCTGGTTTAGGAGAAAAATGCTCATCTGACTTCATTTTTTCAAAAAAGGATTTTTGTTCTTTACTTAGCGTTTTTGGTGTCCAAACATTGATATGCACTAACAGATCGCCACGGCTATAGCCATTGACATTTGGAATTCCTTTACCTCTAAGACGAAGTATTTTTCCAGATTGGACACCTGCTTCAATTTTTAAACGAACTTTGCCTGTAACAGTATCAATTTCTATAGAAGATCCTAAAATCGCATCTGGTACACTCACATACAAATCATAATGTAGGTTGTCACCTTCACGCTGAAGGGTTGGGTGTGTTTCTTCAGTTATGGCAACCAATAAATCACCTGAAATACCATTTCCTGGAGCCGCATTTCCTTTACCTGTAACTTTTAACTGCATGCCATCTACAACACCAGCAGGGATTTTAATAGAAACTGTTTCCTCTTCCACTACAAAACCTTGTGAATCTGAGTTCGGAGGACGTTTGTCTATACTTTGTCCAGTACCACCACAAACATTACAAGGAGATGCTGTTTGCATACGACCTAAAATAGTGTTTGTAATTCGAGTAACTTGTCCTTGTCCGTTACATGTAGAACAAGTTTTATAAGTCACACCTTTAGCTTGCATTTTTCGCTTGACTTTGACTTTCTTTTCAACACCATTTGCAATTTCTTCGAGTGTTAATTTGACACGAATACGAAGGTTGCTGCCTTTCATCACACGTTGACGTTGTCCGCCACCGAAACCTCCGAAGCCACCGCCGCCGCCGCCAAAAATATCGCCGAACTGACTAAAGATGTCATCCATATTCATGCCGCCACCACCGCCAAAACCACCGCCTTCAAAGGCTTGGTGACCATATTGATCAAAACGTGCTTTTTTATCAGGATCACTTAATATTTCGTAGGCTTCTGCAGCTTCTTTAAATTTATCTTCAGCAGTTTTATCATCAGGATTTTTATCCGGGTGATATTTAACTGCCATTTTTCTGTAAGCTTTTTTAATTTCTGCAGCAGAGGCACTTTTGTTAATGCCTAATATGTCGTAATAATCGCGTTTTGCCATCTCGGTATTGTACTTTTATGTCTTAATTAAATTAGTTCCCAATAACTACTTTTGGAAAACGAATCACTTTATCCCCTAATTTGTAGCCTTTTTCTATGACGTCAATAATTTTTCCTTTCATATCGTCTGTAGGAGCTGGAATTTGGGTAATTGCCTCGTGATCATCCGCATTAAATACGTCGCCAGACTTCACCTCAACAAGCTCCAATCCTTTTTGCTCAAGAGTCGAAGATAATTTGTTTTTAATCAGCTCCACTCCTTTTGAAAGTTCAGTTGCTTCAGTTTTAGATATTTCTAACAATGCACGGTCAAAATCATCTAATACAGGTAACAATGCCTTGATTACGTCTTGGCTCGCTGTAGAAAATAATTCAATACGCTCTTTTGTAGTACGTCGCTTGTAATTTTCAAACTCAGCAAACAGCCGTAAAAATTTGTCTTTTTCTTGTGCTAAATTTGCCGTCAACTGCTCCTCCACTGAGAGTTCAACAGTTGGCTCAACGACTGTTTCATTTGCTATCGTTTCTTCTGGAGTTTCTACTTCCACTTTGGTTTCTTTTTTACTCATTGTATGTGTAATCGCGTTGGGTGATTGATTTTTTTTTAAACAATGGCAAAAGTACTGCCATTATTACTAAAATGTCAAAATGTCACGAAGTATTTTTTGATTCTAAATTTATTTGAAATTATAAGGGAAATCCAACCGATGCTCTAAGCAATCAAATCTTCTAAAGCGGGCTCCAATTCTAGGTAATTAAATTTAAAACCTGCATCTTGGATTTTAGAAGCACAAACGCGTTGACTTTCAAGCGCGATAGCGCGCATTTCACCCAACATCAATCGAAGGGCAAACTCAGGAATATTGGGTAATACCAAAGGGCGCTGAAGAATTTTAGCAATTAATTTTGTAAGCTCAATTTGTTGCACAGGATTTGGAGCGACTGCATTGTAGACTCCTTCTAATTTTGATTCCAATACAAACATAAATAAATGTACTAAATCATCAATGTGAATCCAAGATTGCCACTGATCACCTGAACCCAAGGCAGCACCAAAATAATGTTTGATAGGACCTATAATTTTGGGTAATGCACCTTCATGCGCATCTAACACAATGCCTATGCGCAGTGCTGTTGTTTTAACTCCAATTGATTGAAAGGGTTTTAGACTACCTTCCCAAGACTTCACAACCGTTCGTAAAAAACTAGAGTCTATTCCTTGAAATTTTTCCTCGTAGTAGCGTGTTTTAGAATCTGGATAAATACCAATCGCACTTGCCGAAATGACGTGTTTAACAGATAATTTATGAGTTTCAATACTTGAATACAGCAATGCTAATGCCTCGGTTCGACTGGACAAAATAGAAGCTTTTGCAGCATTAGTCCAGCGTTGAGCTATGGAAGATCCTGCTAAATTAAGAATTACTTCTACGCCTTCAAAACAAGCAATGTCGATCTTATTTTCTTGAGGGTTCCAATAAAACCCTTTATAATTTACTTGAGAAACAATTTTGGATTTACGAGTGGTTAAATAATGTACTGTGTAGCCGTCAGCTAAACATTGTTTAACCAATGCTTTGCCCACTAATCCAGTAGCTCCAGTAATTAATAGTTTGTGACCCATTTATACAAAACTAACGATAACAGCTTCGAAAAGAAATAAATTGAGGTATGTTTAACATTACTTTAGGCTTCCTAACTCTGTTATTTTGGGATCACACTCACAAAATTAGACTAGCTTGGTTGCTCTTAACATTTCGCGTTTCCCAGGTGGACCTTCCAAACGTTCAACCACAAATCCAACGGCCTGCATGGCACGACGTACACTACCTTTGGCTGCATAGGTAACTAGAACACCATTATCACTTAGAGCATTAAACATACGTTTAAAAATAGATTCTGTCCATAATTCAGGTTGGACACGTGCTCCAAAAGCATCAAAATAAATAAGGTTAAAGTTGTTTTCATCTTCAATATCTATAAAATATTGTTTTCGTTTTTTTAATGAAAAATATAAAGTAATAGGATGTAATTCTTCCCAAGAAACGTCGTGTAAAGCATCAAAAACAGTACATTGATTTGGATCAATTAAAGATGCATAGTTTAACTGTGATAATTCTTCTGCCAAAACTGGATATGCCTCAATACCTTCGTACCTAATTTGAACGGCTTGCGTTTCTGATTCCAAAGCTGTCATAAATGCATTGAGACCTGTTCCAAATCCAATTTCAAGAATATTGATTTCTGTTAGCTTGTGTAAATTCAAAAAATGATGGAGTCCTGTTTTGATAAACACATGTTGCGATTCTTGAATGGCACCATGAATAGAATGGTATTGTTCGTCCCAATCTTCAATTTGAATGGTGTTTGATCCGTCTGAAGTGGTGATAATACTGCGTTTCATGGATTCATTTTGGGAGTTAGCGTGCTAAAAGTACTCCGTCAGCTTCAAAACTATAGGTGAGTTCTGGAGTTATAATGGCTTCGATTTCCAATTCTGAGGCACCAGAATCTTCTGCATAATGCTTTAAATCTTCTACAGAAGTTTCAGAAATAGTGGCGAATCCATTGATAATAACCTCTCCTTTAGCATCTAAAGGCATAAAGAAACCGTAGTCTTTAAAACGTACCATCATCTCTTTTTCTCCGCCTATATCTAGGGTCATCCAACATCCTTTTTTAGAACATACTTCTTTGATTGTTCCCTTAACTTTCGCAAACAGTGTGTCTGTTTTTTTCATCGTTAAAAATGACATCGATACGTCATTGATTGGAATTATTGATTGAGCATCCATAGCTGCACCATAAGTATCGTAAACTATTGAATTAACTTGTATTGGAGACTGTCCTTTATTGATTTTTTGATTACAGGAATACAAAAAGATGATTGATAAAAACAGATAAACAGTATTTTTCATTGCATTAAATTTTAAATAACGCATAAATATAAGAAGTTTTAGAAGATTGATATTGTCGAAACATTTATTTCTGTAAATTTGTATGCACCTAAAGTTATAAATCTGACAAATGAATACATTAAAAGTAACCCGAACAACTCAATCAAAAATTGATAGTATCGATTTTAATAATCTTGGATTTGGATCTGTTTTTTCTGATCACATGTTAGTCTGCGACTATAAGAATGGTGTTTGGAATACGCCTGAAATTGTACCTTTTCAACCTATTTCGCTCTTACCTTCCGCGAAGATTTTTCATTATGGACAATCTATTTTTGAAGGGATGAAAGCCTATAAAGGTACTGACAAAAAAACATGGTTATTCCGTCCAGACGAAAACTTTAAACGTTTTAATATTTCTGCTAAACGCTTAGCGATTCCGGAATTACCAGAAGCGGTATTTATGGAAGGTCTCAAAGCATTGCTCAAGGTTGACGAACAATGGATTCCAACACAAGATGGAAGTTCACTTTACATTAGACCTATTATGTTTGCTACTGGCGAAGGCTTTCATGCCTCTCCTGCAGATGCCTATAAGTTTCTAATTTGCACAGCACCTTCAGGTGCTTATTTTGCTGGTAAAGTTAAAGTTCTTATTGAACAAAACTATTCACGTTCCGCAAATGGTGGTGTTGGATATGCCAAAGCAGGTGGCAACTATGCTGGTCAATTTTATCCAACACAATTAGCAATTGACAAAGGCTATCACCAAGTGATTTGGACCGATGACAATACACACGAATACATTGAAGAAGCTGGGGCAATGAATATTTTTGTTCGTATCAATGATACACTTATAACAGGACCAACGAGTGATCGTATTTTAGATGGTATCACAAGAAAAAGCATTCTTGACATAGCCAAAGACGAAGGTATCAAAGTTGAAGTTCGTAAATTTACGGTTACCGAAATTGTCGAAGCTTCTAAAAACGGTAGTTTAAAAGAAATGTTTGGTGCAGGAACTGCAGCCGTTGTTTCTCCAATTGCAACCTTTGGATTTAAAGATACCGATTATCACTTGCCAGAACTTGAAAACCCAGTTGCATTACTATTAAAAAAACGCATCGTAGATATTCAAACAAATAAAGCGGAAGATTTATTTGGATGGACCGTTAGCGTATAGCTTTTACGATTCCAAAATTTCTTGGATATTGGGCTTAAAATAGTGCGGACCTTTCAGTACTTTTCCGTCTTCGCGGTAAATAGGCTGTCCGTCGTCGCCTAGTTTGCTCATGTTGCTACGCTGAATTTCTTCAAAAACAGCTTCTATTTTATCTTGCATTCCATGCTCAATAATTGTTCCACAAAGAATATAGAGCATATCTCCCAAAGCATCGGCAACTTCTACCATATCATTGTTGTTTGCTGCTTCTAAATATTCTTCATTTTCTTCTTTCATCAAATCAAAACGAAGAGTATTTTTTGCAGAACCTAAATCGGCTTTTTGAGTGGTACTGTAGCCAATTTTAAAGGCTTCATGGAATTCTTGTACTGCTTTTATTTTAGCATTCATAATTGGTTGGTTTTTACATATTTTGACTTCCCAAAGATGTGAGAGCAAACATGCTGTGTTTCTTATAATTTTTTATAAATTTGATTCGATTTATAAGCCTAAAAATACATAATTATGTTCAGTCAAGGACAACTTACTTTCGGAATCCTTTTTGCCATTGTTTTTATTGGAATTATTATCTATGCATATCGCAAAGATTTTAACCTTCATCAAAAATATTACAAAGGAAGTTTATGGGTATTATTGGCTTTTGTTGGCTTTATTGCGGGTATTGCTGCTATTAAATTTATTTTAGGTTACTAAAAAAAGCCACTTACCTTTATTAGATAAGTGACTTTTAAATATGTTGAATTAAATCTTCTTTAATTTACTTCTGGTAAAAAGCCGTAATTCTCAGAGTAATACAACATCTGACCTACAAAACTCTCTACATAGTTAACATCAATTGAAGTAATAGCTCCCTCTGAATCGGTTTGAGGAACCAACACAGGATTCACAAAACCACCATAAGCAGCAGATTTAAATTGCTTGTTCCGTTCTAAAACCTCTGCATGAATCACTTGATCGACTTTCACTCCGTACCCTTCTACTAAGTCTTGCACTGCTGCAAAATCTCCTTCTGATTTGATGCGTTGCGTTTCGCGAAGTAACTGACCAAATAAATCGTGTAATTTCTTGTAATCATTGATATTGAAATAGGTCTTCCCATCGCGAGTTAATTTTTCAATCACATTATCTTTTAGTCCTTTTTCATAGGCCCAAGCACTCACCCACTGACGGTTTCTCATGTGTGCTTCTTCTACATCATCTCCTAAGTTCAATCGGATCAACTGAGTCATTAAGCCATTACGAATGTACCCATCAAAAGCCGCCATTCCAACCGCTTTCCAGTCGGTTACCAATCCTAACTCTTGAAGTTTTGGGTTGTATAAATAATAAAGACCTACTAAATCTGCACGCCCTTCTTCTAATGTAGAAGCATAATTTTTCAAAGTTTCTTTAGTTTCTCCAACGCCTGGATTTAATTGTCCTGACGCATGGCCCACAACTTCATGAAGTGCAGTGTGTAACTTATCTCCTAATTGACCGTATTTTTTTTCGAGTTCATATTCTTGATCGTCATTTACAAATTCTTTGAGTCTTCCAGAACTTCCAGAATTGTTATAAGCATTTGTAATATTTCCTAAGGAAACTGACTTACTCCCAACCTCAGCACGAATCCAATTTGCATTTGGTAGGTTGACTCCAATTGGAGTGGTTGGCGACGCGTCTCCTGCTTCTCCTGCAACATTGACTGTCTTGTAGCTCACTCCTACTACATTTTTCTTTTTGTGTTCTGAAAACAACGGCGAATTATCCTCAAACCATTGTGCATTTTTAGATAAGACCGCCATTTTTGCAGACATATCAAAATCTTTAATTTGAACAATCGTTTCATAAGACCCTCTATAACCTAAAGGATCGTTATAAACTTCAATAAAACTATTGATATAATCAATATTTCCATCTGTAGCAGCGGTCCACGCGACATTGTAATCGTCCCAAGTTTGCAAATCACCTGTATTGTAATATTTAATAAGCAACCCTAAAGCATCGCCCTGGGCTTGATTTTCAGCAACTCCTTGAGCCAGTTCTAACCATTTGACAATTTCATCAATCGCTTCACCATACAATCCTCCAGATTTATAAACACGTTCTTGTAATTCTCCGTTGACTTTTACGAGCTGTGAATTTAATCCGTGAGATAACGGTTTTTTAGGATCTGGAGAGCTAATTTTAGAGTAAAACGACTCTACATCAGCATTGGTAACGCCAGGTCCATAAAAGTTCACAGCAGAAGCTGCAACATTATCTACATCTTTAGCTTGGTTTACTTTTTTAGCATCTTTATCATTAAAAATCACTTCAAACACTTCACCTTTTAAAACTGTATTTGTAGCAACTAGTAAAGAGGTTAAATATTCCGAAGAAAAATTGGGCTTCATCTTAGCATTGCTATAATGGTGGTGAATTCCATTACTGAACCAAACGCGTTTCAAATAAACTTCAAAAGCGGCCCATTCAGCAGTTGATTTATCTCCACTAAAATTAGTGTAAACACTTTCGAGGGCTGTTCGTATGGTTAAATTGTGTCGGTAATTTTGATCCCACATAATGTCACGACCTGACAAACCCGCTTTGGTTAAATAATATACTAATTTTTGTTCTTTCAACGTTAAATTTTCCCATCCTGGGATTTGATAACGTAATACTTTCAAGTCTGCAAATTGCTCGACCATAACTGGAAAATTCTCTTCAGCACTAACCGTGATAAAATTGGAATCCATAGCTTTTGAGTTGTCTTCAGTTTTGCAAGACCAAAAAAATTGAGCTAAAACAATGGAGCTCAATGCTATTTTTGAAAATAATTTCATGTGTTTGAGTTTTAAGTTTATTAGTTTGTATAAATATTAATTCAAAAGTTTACGAATATAACGTATTTTCATTAACTAATAAAAATCATTTTTGGTTGTTAGTAAGAAATCTATTTATAATTTAGCACAAAGTATAAGTAAATGAAGCAAGTTTTATTAATCTTTATAGGCGGAGGTGTTGGAAGTGTACTGCGGTATATGGTTGGAAAATTTACAAAAATACCAGCTTCAGGATTTCCTTGGGGTACCTTTTCTGTAAATATACTAGGTAGCTTATTGATTGGGATTTTGATGGGTGTTGCTTTAAAAAATAGCAGTTTTTCTGAAAATCAAACCTTACTTCTTGTCACAGGATTTTGTGGAGGCTTCACCACCTTTTCAGCCTTTGCTTATGAGAATCAAGTCTTTCTGAAAGAAGGTGATTTTACTAACTTTTTAATCTATACATTAGGCTCTATTAGTCTCGGATTGGTAGCCGTGTTTTTAGGGCTTTTTATCTCCAAAAACTTTTAATGGTCTTTAAAGCGTTTGACCCCTGCATTAACTTTTAATGAAAGGTAATTTTCTCTAGGAACAATTGGACAAGAGTATTTTTCATTGTAAGCACAATATGGATTGTAAGACTTATTAAAATCGATTGTTATTTGATTACTTTCTGGAATTGTTAAATCAATATAGCGACCACCTGCGTAAGTTTCTGTTCCGTTTGTTGCATCCAGAAAAGGAAGAAATAAATAGTCCGATCCAGAGTCATCATCTTGGTCTGGCGCACCCTGATACACGTTTAGTTTATAAGACTCTTTGTTAATCGTAAAAGATAAAATTCCAAAAACACGTTCTTTAGTCACCCGTTTGGTGGTGGTTTTCATTTCAAAAAATGAAGTGTTAGGAGTACGCTTCAACTGTGCTTCTACAACAAAAAGAGAATCAATTGGAAAAAACTCAAGACCTTCAAAAACTTTCAAATCCTTGGGTTTCAAAGGAGATTTAGAAGCGTCTTTAAAGAAACTATTTTGTTGTGTTTGAAATTCTGATTGTGCTTTCAAAGGTTTTTTTTGAGACTGACAACCTACAAAAATTAAGAACGCTACTGCACTGAAAAAAATAGAGTTTGTTTTCATCTGGGTGTGGTTTTTCGCATTGTTAATATATAAAAATATAATTACATTTTTAGTACGGGACGATTGGACACCACATTAGATAGAATAATTTGTGTTTTAGTTTCTCCGTAAGTGATTAGTTGATCGATCAATTTTTCGAGGTGACGTTGATTTTGAAGGACCACTTCCATCACAATATTTTCATTTCCGGTAATGCGATAACAATTGATGACTTCATCCAAAGTTTTAACTTTATGTAAAAAAGGTTGAAGCCTTCCCATAAAAGCTCGCACAGTAATCAGTGCTCTGAAGTCATAACCCAACTCAAAATGAGAAACTTTCGCATAATAACCATCTATAATTCCGGCATCCTCCAATTTTTTTATACGCTCTGTAACAGCAGGAGAGGAAATCCCAACCTGGTGGGCTATGGCTGTATTTGAAATACGCGCATTGCGTTGTAGTTGTTCTAATATTTGAGAGTGTAAAACATCTAATTTCATAATTAACGTATTTTCAATAAAAATATTAAAAATTAAATAAATAAACGAGTATAACTTTAAATATTAAATGCAAGTGAGCGTATTTTATTCTAATTTTGAGTTAATTATAATTCAAGACATGGTATTTAAAAGCTCATCAGAATTGAATCTTGCTTTTTACAAAAAAGCTCTAGAAATTGGATCTCTTTCTAAAGTAATCTCAGGATATTTGAGAGCTGATCTCTCTGTGTTGAAACCCAATGGACACGAGGATACGAACATCTATTTTTCAGGGGATATTATTCGCCAGTCTGATTCGTTAGCACCTGAAATTATGAAAGCAGAAAAAGAACTATTTTCTGAACAAAAACATAAGCATGCCGAAACCTTAAAATGGCTCACAAATCGCTTGTCTATCAACTGTAGTCGTTTGGAAAAATGTAATAGCGATGGACGTGAATTTATGTCCATTCTCAATAGAGAATTGCAGAAGTTTAAAAAACTCCAAAAAAACTGGATGCTAACTATTTAAGATAGTTTGTTCTTAATTTTTGGGCATTAAGGCTGCCATTTCCATTTGTAGAGCTTGGGCTTTTTGAGCCGCATGCAATGCAAAGTCAAGTCCCGATGATGCGTAAATAATTCCTCTAGAAGAATTTACTAAAAGACCAATTTGTGCATTCATTCCGTATCTGCAGACCTCAGCCAAACTACCTCCTTGCGCACCTACACCAGGTACTAATAAAAAACTATCAGGAATAATTTTTCTAATTTCAGTAAAATAAGATGCTTTGGTTGCACCAACTACATACATTAGGTTTTCAGAGTTTTTCCATTCTTTAGACATTTCTAACACAGATTGATAAAGCGGATTTCCATCTGTTGTAAGAGTTTGAAAATCAAAAGCACCCGTATTGGATGTCAATGCCAATAGTATCGTATGCTTGTCCTGAAATTCCAAAAAAGGTTCTATTGAATCCTTCCCCATATAAGGAGCAACCGTAACACTGTCAAATCCTAAATCTTCAAAAAAGGCCTTAGCATACATCGTACTCGTATTCCCAATATCCCCTCTTTTGGCATCGGCAATCGTAAAAATTTCAGGGTGATTTGCATTTAAATATGAAATTGTTTTCTGAAGCGATTTCCATCCTTTTAAGCCATAAGCCTCATAAAACGCAGTATTCGGTTTATAGGCAACACATAAGTGATGGGTCGCATCAATAATTGCTTTATTAAATTCAAAAATAGGGTCTTCTAATTCTAATAAATGAGTTGGAATTTTAGAAAGATCAACATCCAATCCAATACAAAGAAAAGATTGTTTTTTTATGATTTCAGAAACAAGAGCTTGCGTGGTCATATAGAATTAAATTGTACCGTTATCTGCTTTGAGTTTCTCAGTATTTTCGGCCATCATCAGTTCGCTAATTATTTTTTGAATATCACCATTAATAATGTTTGATAAATCATATAGTGTCAATCCAATGCGGTGCTCTGTAACTCTCCCTTGAGGATAGTTATAAGTTCTAATTTTAGCACTTCGATCCCCTGAAGATACCATGCTCATTCGTTTCTCAGAATCTGCTGCTTGTTTTTTAGCCAATTCTAATTCATACAAACGAGACCTTAACACTTTCAGTGCTTTTTCTAAATTTTTATGAGATGATTTTTGGTCCTGACAACTTACAATCATTCCTGTAGGTTCGTGGTGTAATTTGATAGCTGAATAGGTTGTGTTTACCGACTGCCCACCAGGTCCTGTTGAAGTAGTTCTCTCAATTCTGACTTCTGTCATATCGAGCTGTACATCAAATTCCTCAGCTTCAGGCAATACAATTACCGAAGCTGCACTTGTGTGTACACGTCCTTGAGTTTCAGTTTGTGGTACCCGTTGTACTCGGTGTACGCCTGCCTCAAATTTCAAAGTACCATACACATCTTCTCCACTAACTTCAAAAATAACTTCTTTGAAACCGCCAGAGGTACCGTGGTTAAAATCTACAACATCAACTTTCCAACCTTTGGACTCACAATATTTTGTATACATCCGATGTAAATCTCCAGCAAAAATACTGGCTTCATCTCCCCCTGCTCCAGCCCGGATTTCCATGACTACGTTTTTGGCATCATCTGGATCTTTTGGAATTAAGAGTACTCTCATCTCTTCTTCTAGGGCAGGAATTTGAGCCTTGGCTTCTTCCATTTGCATTTTGGCCATTTCGACCATTTCTGCGTCACTCCCATCATTTATAATTTCTTGAGCTTCTTCGACATTAGACATCAAGGATTCATAAACAAGTCCTTTGTCAACCAACTTTTTTAAATCTTTATATTCTTTATTTAGTTGTATGTAACGCTTCTGATCAGATATAACATCTGGCTGGATGATCAAATCATTTATTTCATCGAAACGTTGTTTAACTATTTGTATTTTTTCTAACATGTACTTGAAGAATTATGTTGCAAAAGTACTCTTTTTTATGGATTCAAAGTTGTTCAATAGCACCACTAATATTCAAACGTTCCAAACTCGCTTTGAATGGTCAGTTTTTTGGAGTTAGCAGTTTCGACGCAACCTATAATTTGAGCGTCCACATTATAGGATTCAGAGATGGCTATTATAGCATCTGCAATTTCGGGTTGTACATAGAGCTCCATACGGTGGCCACAATTAAAAACTTGATACATCTCTTTCCAATCGGTACTGGATTGTTCTTGTATCAGCTTAAACAAGGGTGGTACTGTAAACATGTTGTCTTTAATGATGTGTAAACCTTCAACAAAATGAAGAATTTTGGTTTGCGCACCTCCACTACAATGCACCATTCCATGAATTGAATCAGAATTATATGATTCTAAAATAGTTTTGATAATCGGTGCATATGTTCTTGTAGGTGACAATACTAATTTACCTGCATCAATAGGAGAATCTTCAACTGCATCGGTCAATTTCACTCGACCAGAATACACCAACTCTTTAGGAACTGCAGCATCAAAACTTTCGGGGTATTTGTCTGCTAAATAGTGTCCAAATACGTCGTGTCTTGCAGAAGTCAATCCATTGCTACCCATACCTCCATTATAGGTTGTTTCATAGGTTGCTTGACCAAACGAAGCCAATCCTACAATCACATCACCGGGTTGAATGTTCGCATTATCAATAACTTTGTTTCGTGGCATTCTGGCAGTCACTGTAGAATCAACAATAATGGTTCTTACCAAATCACCAACATCTGCCGTTTCTCCACCTGTAGCATGAATGGTTACTCCAAACTGTTTAAGGTCTTCTATAAGTTCTTCTGTACCATTGATAATAGCTGACAGCACCTCACCTGGAATGACATTTTTATTACGACCAATTGTAGAGGACAACATGATATGATCGGTTGCACCTACGCATAGTAAATCATCGATATTCATGATGAGTGCATCTTGAGCAATGCCTTTCCAAACCGAAATATCTCCAGTTTCTTTCCAATACATATAGGCCAAAGAACTCTTTGTCCCTGCACCATCGGCGTGCATGATCAAACAATAATCGGCATCATTCGTTAAATGATCGGGAACAATTTTACAAAAGGCTTGCGGGAACAATCCTTTGTCTATATTTTTAATTGCGTTGTGCACATCTTCTTTGGATGCCGAAACACCTCTTTGTGCATAACGTTTACTTACCTCGTTCCCCATAAAAATTATTTGATATGCAAAAGTAATAAAGTATTTAAGAAAAAAGACTAAAGAGTCAAGGGAAAAGACTTAAAAAATAGAATGAATAAATGGAATAGTTCAGACTATTTTTTTGTAATCTAAAATTTTTATAACAATATTATCTACTAAAATCTTGATATCTCTACTTCGTAAAAAGTAATTCGCGGTACTTGGCTAAGGGCCATAATTCGTCATCAATCAACAATTCTAACTTATCACAATGGTAGCGAATGTCATCAAATAATGGCTTGACTTGATTGCAATATACCGCGGCTTTTTTGGTAGTATCCGAAATAGTATTAGCTTTTTTACGTTCGTTAGTCATGGTAGTTACACCTGAATTAATTGCTTCAATACGTTGGGATATATCAGCAATTAATACCAACTGTTCACTGGCATATGTTTTAAAATCTTTGCCAAAAATATCCTTTAAACCCTTAACATTATCAATCAAAATATTCTGATATTTAACTGCTGTTGGGATCACGTGGTTTCTGGCAATATCTCCCAAACTTCGACCTTCTATTTGAAGGATGTGAACATACTCTTCAATTTCAATGTCGTAACGTGCTTCAATTTCCACCTTATTCATCACATTTAATCCTTCGTATAATGCGATGGTTGTAGGTTTTATTTTTACTTTGAGTGCTTCAGGCGTATTTTTATTATTACTTAGTCCTCGTTTTTTTGCTTCTTTCTGCCAATCATCACCATAACCATTTCCTTCAAAAAGAATGTTTCGAGAGGTTTTGATGTATTCTCTTAAGACATTGAAAATGGCTTCATCTTTTTTCAATCCTTTGGTCGCAATAAGTGCATCAACTTCTGCTTTAAAATCAATTAATTGTCGAGCAACAATAGAATTTAAAACAGTCATTGGGTTGGCACAGTTGGCGGTGGATCCTACAGCACGAAATTCAAATTTATTTCCTGTGAATGCAAAAGAAGAAGTCCGATTTCGATCGGTATTGTCTAATAATATTTCTGGGATTTTTCCAACTACATTCAGTTTTAGATCTGTTTTTTCTTCAGGAGACAGTTTACCTTTAGTGACACCTTCTAGCTCATGAAGTACTTTAGACAACTGTGCTCCAATAAATACAGACATAATTGCTGGCGGTGCTTCGTTGGCTCCAAGTCGGTGATCGTTTGTTGCTGAGGCTATTGATGCTCTCAATAATTCTTCATTATCGTGAACTGCTTTGATGGTATTGACAAAAAACGTGAGGAATTGCAAATTACTCATTGGTGTTTTTCCAGGGGCTAATAAATTAATACCTGTATCGGTACTTAAACTCCAGTTGTTGTGTTTTCCAGACCCATTCACACCAGCAAATGGCTTTTCATGAAATAGAACTTTAAAATGATGACGATCGGCAACTTTTTGCATCACATCCATTACTAACGAATTATGGTCTACTGCTAAATTTGCTTCTTCATAAATGGGTGCCAATTCAAATTGGTTGGGTGCAACTTCATTGTGGCGTGTTTTTACGGGAATTCCGAGCAACATAGATTCTGTTTCTAAATCGCGCATAAAGTTTAAGGCACGGGCAGGGATGGTTCCAAAATAATGGTCATCTAATTGTTGATCTTTAGCAGAACTATGACCTAAGAGCGTACGCCCAGTCATTTCTATGTCTGGTCGTGATGCAACCAAAGCTTTGTCAATCAAAAAATACTCTTGTTCCCACCCCAAGGAAGCGGTCACTTTTTTGACTGTTTTATCAAAATAGCGTGCCACGTCTGTTGCAGCATGATCTACAGCATTTAGAGCACGCAGCAGCGGTGTTTTATAATCCAAAGCTTCACCTGTATAGGCTACAAAAACAGTAGGAATACAAAGGGTGGTTCCAAAAATAAAAGCTGGAGATGTGGGGTCCCAAGCAGTGTATCCACGCGCTTCAAATGTATTTCGAATGCCTCCGTTTGGAAACGAAGATGCATCGGGTTCTTGCTGAACTAACTGATTACCCTCAAAGCGTTCGAGAGAGCCTCCTTGGCTTAATGTTTCAAAAAAGGCATCGTGTTTTTCTGCAGTAGCACCTGTTAAAGGTTGAAACCAGTGTGTATAATGAGTCACTCCTTTAGCCATGGCCCAATCTTTCATAGAAGAAGCGATCTGATCAGCGATCGAACGGTTGATTTTATCTCCTTTGTCAATGGCACGCATCAGGCTTTTGAACGCATCTTTAGTCAAAAATTGCTGCATTGTTTTAAATCCAAAAACATTAGCTCCAAAAATTTCGGATTGCTTGGTTTCTTTGGCAACTGTAGTTGGAATTCGGTCTAAAGATTGTTTGAGGGCATGGAATCTGAGTGTTGACATAAGTAACTGGTTTTAAATGAAAATCATAATACAAAAATAAAATAATCGTAGTAAAAATAAGCCTTCGACAGCATATTTATTAACAAATATAAAATTTACATAGTGTTAAAATATGAAAAATATAATGAAACCCCTATAAATATAGGGTATTCAGTAAAAATACATTAGTGTTGATAAATTATACCCTTAAATAATATAGAGTAACTATCAATGTTTTTATATTTGTGGTCATTAAATTAAATTTTAAAAAAATTATGGCAAAAATTAAATTAGAATACATTTGGTTAGATGGATATTTTCCAACTCAAAATATGAGAAGTAAAACCAAAGTTGAAGAGCACGAAAATTTTCAGGGAACAATTGAAGAACTGGACAACTGGTCTTTTGATGGTTCATCTACAAAACAAGCATCTGGAGGTGCTTCTGATTGTTTGCTAAAACCAGTTGCAATCTATAAAGATCCTGCAAGAATTAATGGGTATTTAGTAATGACAGAAGTTTTGAACGCTGACGGTACGCCTCACGTTTCTAATGGTAGAGCCACTATTGATGATAATGATAATGATTTCTGGTTCGGTTTTGAACAAGAATATTTTATCATGGATACAAAAACACAATTACCTTTAGGTTTCCCTGTTGGAGGCTATCCTGCTCCACAAGGTATGTATTATTGTTCTGTTGGAGGGAAAAACACACATGGTCGTGCCTTAGTTGAAGAACATGCTGATCTATGTATTGATGCGGGTCTAAATTTTGAAGGAATAAATCAAGAAGTAGCATCAGGACAATGGGAATTCCAATTGTTTGCAAAAGGTGCTAAACAAGCTGGTGATGAAATATGGATTGCTCGTTACTTATTAGATCGTTTAACTGAAAAGTATGGCTACTACATTGATTACCACCCAAAACCATTAGGAAAAGAGATGGACTGGAACGGTTCTGGTATGCATGCAAACTTCTCTAATACAATTTTAAGAACTTGTGGAGACAAAGAGGTTTATGCCAAAATTTGTGAAGCATTCAGACCTGTTGTAAAAGAGCATATTGAAGTTTATGGCGAGTTTAACGACCAACGTTTGACTGGATTACACGAAACTGCTGCAATTACAGATTTCTCTTGGGGAGTTTCTGATAGAGGTGCCTCTATTCGTATTCCAATTATTGCAGTTGAAAAAGGCTGGAAGGGCTGGTTAGAAGACAGAAGACCTGCTTCAAATGGGGATCCTTACAAAATTGCTGGACGTATTATCAAAACAGTAAAGTCTGCAAACATCTAATTACCCTAAATATATTATTAAAAAACGCTTGCAATATTTGCAAGCGTTTTTTTTTGATTGATTTTTTTTATTTATATTTATTGCCTATTGAAAACCTATTTAACTAACTAACATTCACCCCGGATTTTAGTTAGTCATACATCATCATTTTACAAGTGTTTTCAGTCTTAACTTATGGCTTACCCATGAGTTGAATTGAAGCTTATAACAGCATTAACAATACTAACTATAATTTAAACATTGTGAAAAAACGTGTCCGTTTGTATAATTTTCTTATTGACTCCTTAGTGTTTTTTATTGTCGTCATAATTTTCTCAACACTCTTCAAAGACTATATACTAGAGGAACATTTAAAGTACATTATGATAAGTCTGTACTATTTGTATTATTTTGTTATGGAGTGGACTTTGGGGCAAACCGTTGGAAAAATGATAACTAAAACTAAAGTAGTCAGTAGTGTTACTTATAAAAAACCAGGGGCTTTAAGGATTCTTATAAGAACTCTATGTCGCTTAATACCTATTGACTTCTTCTCTTATTTATTTATACCCATTGGGATTCATGACCGAGTATCCAAAACAGAATTAATACAATTTTAAACATAACTATTAAAATGAAAAATGTTGTTGCAATCGGATTAATTGCACTTATGATGACGAGTTGCGCTACCGTTTTTGGTGGAAAAGTAACAGCACATCAAAAAACAAAGCCTGCCACAGGAGAAGAGCAAAGAGAAATTAGAGTTGGCGCATTAATTGCCGATCTTCTACTTTTTTGGCCAGGTATAATTGTTGATTTTGCGACGGGTGCAATCTATAGACCAAAAAACTAAATTTACAAGCTGGCTATTTATGACGGCTCATGGACTGAATGGGCAGAGCTTCAAAATTTAAAAATTGACGCTTTATAACAACCGAGTTTTACTTCAAAAACTTGTTTTTAATTGATTTTAATAATTATAAATTACTAGTCTTGATAAATTTGATATTAGAACATTAACAATAATTTTTAAATTTACTTCGAGAAAACAGAGCCTTTAGATCTTCAGAGTTGGATGAAAAACAACACTCTTTTGAAAGCCTTAAAAAGTTCTCTTTTACCTTACAAAAAGTAAGGTAAAAGAGAACTTATATCATATTTCAAGTGCTTAAATTGCATGCTGGTGAAGATTTAGGTTTACTTGCCAAAGAACTATTACCCAATCTAAGAATCGTCGTATCCACAACCTTAAATAATAATTATCGCGTGCATGGCATTCTTAAAAGCATCAATCCAGAAGGTTTTTTAATAAAAAATGACATTACCCCTCTAGAACTCCTCCACACCATTCAAACCATATTAAAAGACCCTCCATATTATAGCAAAACTGTTATAAAATTACTTCGCGATCAAGTTGTGAATGATTCTATATTGGATCAATATGATAGAAAAATTTTACATGAGTTATCAATTGACACACGAATGAAAGACCTTCCAAGTGTCTTACCACTTTCAAGTGCAGGAATCGAAAAGAGAAAAAGAAATCTCAAACGCATGTTTAATGTAAAAAAACTAGACGATAGACAACTGCTGATAACGGCTAAAGAAAAAGGCTTTATATAGCTTGAGAAATTATTTCCGGCCATAAAGCCACCAATTCATATCGCGAGTGACCCTATAACCTAATTTTTCATAGAGTGGTATCGCTGTATTTCCTTTATCTGTATGTAAAATAGGTAATTTTTTCTGTTTTAAAACTTCTTTTGTGGTATGGGCAACGAGCTGTTTTGCATAGCCTCTTCGTGTATAATCTGGATGAGTAACGACTGCACTGACCTCAATAAAGTCATCAGATTGCATTCGCTGACCAGAAATTGAAACCAATTTATGATCTTTAAATATTCCAAAAAAATGGCCCATTTCAAAAGATCGTTTTTGATAATATCCAGGCATAACTAGCCATATCAACTCATAAATTTCGTTGGCATGCTTTTCTGTTAAAGGAACGATGTTTTCTGTTATTTTAATATCTACTAAATTATCTAAAACCATCTGGCAGCCCTCTATTTTTTTTTCTATAAATACCGTATTACTATCTATTAGCGGAGTTTCATGTTCTGAAACTAAAAAGAAATTTTTTGATAATTTCGAATATTCATTTAGTGCCTTAGCTGTTTTTTCTACATTTGTAAAAGAACCAAATGTACAGATGTCTGGATGATAAAACTGAACGCCATCATATGTAATGATAAACTTTATATGAGTTTCATTTAAAGAGTACCAAACAGGGTTTTTTAATTTGTTTTCTAAGGAAGTCATCAATAAATACAAAAATTGCCAGTTCACAAATATATGTTTTTTTAAAAACAACCTATACTAACAAAGTGCATAGATTTTTAGGTTGTGTTATAAAATACAAGTCCAAAAAATGATTGTACCTTTGGTAGCTTATATAAATAACCAAATTTCAATCGGCTAGCCATGGCAAAACTCCCAAAACAATATAAGTTTTTAGACTTATCCGACTACGGTCGTACCCCAGGCCATTGGATTGCATGCCAATTTAAAAATACATCAGTAACACCAATTCATGTTACAACACTATTTATTGTTGCTGGACTTATAGCAATAGGGTGCATGCTGAACGGGCATCATAAAACAGCTGCCCTTTTCATAATCTTAAAATCTATTTTAGATGCCGCAGACGGAGAATTATCGCGTCTAAAAAACACCCCTTCATACACAGGACGCTATTACGACTCGATTGCCGATTTTGTTCTTAACTTTTGTTTTTTACTGGCCTTTTGGCACATTACAGAAGGCTCTATAACATATATGTTAATTGCCTTTTTTGGAATTCAATT